>Ga0181585_10000966_pt1 | contig 24902 bp, 20 predicted proteins | sample 071ome_29_FD_132469 | JGI IMG/M metagenome (GOLD analysis project Ga0181585, IMG submission 132469) | Coastal salt marsh microbial communities from the Groves Creek Marsh, Skidaway Island, Georgia - 071407BT metaG (megahit assembly) | ecosystem: Environmental > Aquatic > Marine > Intertidal...
GAATCCTCTCAGTCTGATATCCAACAACTTGCAACTACTATTCGGGTTTTGTCGGCAGAGGCTGTTGAGGCCGCAAATTCAGGGCATCCTGGAATGCCGATGGGAGCGGCTGATTATGCCGCATTGTTGTGGAGTGATTTCTTGCAATTCTCGCCATCGAATCCAGAGTGGTTGGGGAGAGATAGGTTTGTTCTTTCTGCTGGACACGGCTCAATGTTGCTGTATTCGTTGCTGCATCTTTTTGGGTACGACCTTCCGATGGATGAGATTCGTAACTTTCGACAGTGGGAGAGTCGAACTCCGGGGCACCCAGAGTTTGGCATTACCCCAGGCGTTGAAACCACGACGGGACCACTCGGTCAGGGGCTTTCCAATGGTGTGGGGCTTGCGCTCTCTCAGAGGATGTTGGCTGAGCGATATTCTCAAGAACTCTTCTCGGGTCGGATCTTCGGCATTGTCAGTGACGGAGATCTGATGGAGGGTGTGGCCTCTGAAGCTGCTTCATTAGCAGGCCATCTTCAGCTTGGAAATATAACCTACATCTATGATGACAATCAGATTTCGATTGGTGGAAAGACTGATGTCTGCTTCACTGAATCGGTGCCTGAGCGATTTCAGTCGTACGGTTGGCACGTAGAGGTCTGTGACGGACATAACATAGAGGAAACGAGGCAGTGTTTGAAGCGAGCGGTTAACGAACAGGCTCGACCGAGCATTATTTGTGCGCGCACAAAAATCGGATTTGGGAGTCCGCATAAGGTAGACACTTCTGATGTGCATGGTGCACCTCTCGGTGCTGAAGAACTCCATTTGACCAAAGAGCAATTGGGATGGACGGAGTCTGGTGCGTTCATAGTGCCGGCAGCGGTACAGGAGTTTTGTCGAGCTCGAATCTCAGATAAAGAAGAGTCGTGTGTTCGCTGGGAGAAGTTATTCACTGCTTGGAAAGAAGAGAACCCAGAGAAAACTAAAGAGCTAGAGGCTCATCTTTCTCTTACTCTTCCCGCTGAGCTTCAGCAGGAGCTTGTTGCAACGCTCAGCGGAATGAACGGAAAAGCAACTCGCGAAATCTCAGGTGCAGCGATCCAAGTTATTGCGAAACACGTGCCTGGATTCGTTGGTGGATCAGCCGACCTGGAGCCTTCAAATAAAACTCTGATTAAAGACAGTTCGGATATTAGCCCGACAAGTTTTGCAGGGAGGAATATCCGCTTTGGTGTGCGAGAACACGCTATGGGAGCCGTTGTAAACGGTTTGGCGTATACCCGTAATTGGATACCGTATGGCGCTACTTTTCTTGTCTTTGCTGACTATCTCAGGCCTACCATCCGTTTAGCTGCGCTGTCTCATCTGCAGAGTATGTTCATCTTTACTCACGATAGCTTTTGGGTCGGTGAAGATGGTCCAACGCATGAGCCGATTGAACACATTCAGTCATTGAGGATTATTCCTAATTTGGATGTATATCGACCTGCTGACGGACTTGAGGCCGCGATGTGTTACATGATGGCACTTGAGTCGAAAGAGCGTCCGAGTGCTCTCCTGTTTACTCGGCAGGGAGTAGCTGCTTTAAGCCGTCCTTCGGATTTTCAAGTTGACGAAATCAGAAAGGGTGCATATGTAGTGGCACGGCCGGAGGTGTCGGATTGTGTACTGGTGGCAACTGGATCGGAAGTCTCGCTTGCACTCGAGGCAGCTGAGATGCTTGCTGAGCGCGGGTATTCATTTCGAGTAGTGTCAGCTCCGTGTCTGGAAGCCTTTTATCGTTTGCCAGCTTCTGAGCGCGAATGCATTATTCCAAGAGGTGCAAAAATCGTATCGGTAGAAGCTGGTCTTACCACTGGATGGGAGAAGGTCACTGGAGAGCACGGCTTGCAGATAGGAATCGATCACTTTGGAGCGTCTGCCCCTGGTGGTATCTTGGCTGAGAAGTTCGGATTTGTTCCTTTGGCCATCTCGGAGAAAGTGTATACTTGGATTGAATCATTCCAGTGATGGAATCAGGAACAGACGCTAGGGTGTGATGAATCAATCGGAGGAACCGATGCGAGATTATCTGCGAGAGAAATTTCCACGGTCATGGCTCTTTGTTATTGTTCTCCTTTCTGGAGGGCTTCTTCTTTCACTGTATAGCAGCTTTGAATATGTGCGCCTCATCCACTTTCCAATGAGTGGAGATGCGATATGTAATTTCACTGAAACTTTAAACTGTGAATCGGCAATTCTCAGTCGGTATTCATCTGTTTTTGGCATCTCACTGGGGAGTTTTGGCGCACTTTTTTACGGATTCTCTCTCCTATTCTTTCTTTTTTTTACTCCGCCAGAAGGGGAGACCCCAGATGGTGCACTGTCTGGCTTTTTTATTTTCGCGACGGCTTCACTTGCGATAAGTATCGCTCTATTTGCAGTCTCTCTTCTCGCCCTTGATAGTTTATGTCCGGTCTGTATAGCTCTGTATCTCGTTAGTCTATGTCTTTGGATTACTATCTGGAGAATGGATGGAGAGTCACGACTCCTGACTCGGATAAAAGGGGGGGGGAGTGCAGTTTTGAGCTTTATGCAATATTTGGGTGGACTGCCGCGAATAATCCTTGCCTCTGAGTCTCGATTACAAGACGGAGCAAAAGTTTTTGGTGTTCTCCTTTGTGCAATGCTCCTCCTTTGCTCGGACGTACTTTTCAAGCTGATTCTTGGCGGAATATACCGACCTTCTGCCGATATGCAAGTGCTCTTTAATGAATGGAAGAGTAAATCGGAAGAGCATATTCCTTTTGAGAGCGAAAATCTTTATCAACGAGATTTTCGAAAGGGTCCTCATGATGCAGAAATTCGAATTGTAGAGTTCTTTGATTATGAGTGTCCGGCATGCCGCATGTTTTATTTTGACCTTAAGGATTTAATAGCTGAGTTTGGTGAGCATATTTCAGTCGAATATCGAAACTATCCATTAGATAGTTCTTGCAATAGTAAGCTTACCACTACAGGACATCAGTATGCTTGTGATGCCGCTGAGATTGCTCGTTGCGCAGGCGAACAAGATCAGTTCTTTGAGGCTCATGAGTATATTCTCACCCTTGAAGAGTTTGACAGCCGAGATCCTCAGGCGGATAAGGGGGGCGCTTTACGTTCAATTATTGCAGAGTTGGAGCTTGATCGAGAACTGATGATTGATTGCTTGTCTTCAAACCGTCAGATGATTGCTATCCAGAGAGATATCGAGATTGCAAATAGACTGAATTTGCCCGGAACTCCTGCGGTTTGGATCAATGGTCGCCGATTCGAAAGTTTGCGTTCACTTCGTGACTTTGTTGAGCATCTTATTGCTCAAGGCAGGCAATAAGATGAAGCCGTTACATCTTGTTGGAATCATCAATATGACTCCTGATAGCTTTTCTGACGGCGGAGAATGCGAGAATCTTGGGCGTGCGCTTGAGCGAATTCATCAGCTGATGGCGGAGGGTGCAGATATTATTGATATTGGGGGAGATTCTACTCGTCCAGGCTCTGTCTGTGTCGGAGAGGAAGAAGAACTGCGGCGGATTACGCCACTTCTTCATGCCTTACCTGACGGCGTATCCTTTTCTGTCGATACTCATCATGCTTCTGTGGCTCAATTTGCTATCGAGCATGGAGCAATGATGATTAATGATGTTCTGGCGGGCCAAGATCCAGAGATGTTTAGCGTTATTGCTGGAAGTCATGTTCAGTATGTCATGATGTTTTCGCGTTGTGAGCGTGATCACTCGTTCCGCGAGGCAAGTTATCCGTGCATCATTGAGTCGGTGAAGCGCTTTTTTTCCGAGAAGATTGAGCAGGCAATCGCGGCAGGAGTTGCCGAACAGCAGATAATTCTCGACCCAGGGATGGGGAAGTTTATTAGTGATAGTGCGGAAGACTCTTGGCGGATTATTCGAGAAATCGATAGCCTGTGTGAATTTCAAAGACCTCTCTACATTGGAGCCTCGCGAAAAGGATTTTTAAAGTTGCCATTAGAGCAGGAGGTGACAGAACGGGATATCTTAACCGCACATGTTGGAAAAATTACCGCTCAGGCATTGAATTCAAGGGTGCCGTTATGGTTGCGAGTTCATAATATAGCGTCTCAAAGGAGAATGCTTCAGGAGTAATATCAGGACTTTCTTCGCTTTTCCCGTCTAATCTGCGTGCTTCTGGTAATGAAACGGGCTCATTTCGTTGCCTTCTCTCCCTATCTGCGTAGTATATGGTTAGTTTCTCTTGTTGTGGTGCAAGAACGAAAAAGGAGTTCGGTATGCAAGAATCAGCTTCAACTCTCGCTAGCTCAGAGGTTGCTGCGAATGGGCAAAGGCACAGTGCTGTTCATGAGTGGGTTGAGTCTATTCGTCTATTGGTCAATCCAGAGAATGTTGTCTGGATCACAGGTGATGAAAAAGAGTCAAGTCGCATTAACGCTGAGCTCGTTGAAGATGGCACCTTTCTCCCGCTTAACGAAGAAGAGTATCCAAACTGTTTCTGGTCGCGCTCTAATCCGAATGATGTAGCCCGAGTGGAGGGTCGTACGTTTATATGTTCTGAACAAGAAGATCAGTGTGGGCCTACCAATAATTGGATGGAACCTGGGGCGATGCGCGAGAAGCTCAATGGCTTATTGAAGAATTCGATGTCGGGCAAAACCATGTACGTGGTTCCTTACCTCATGGGGCCTGAGGGATCGCCGTATTCAAAAGTCGGGTTCGAAATTACTGATTCGCTCTACGTTATTGCAAATATGCGGATCATGGCCCGGATTGGTGACGTAGCTCTTCAGCACTTGAAAGAAGGGGATACCGATTTCGTCAGGGGTGTTCATGCAGTAGCGGACCTGGATCCGGAAGAACGGTACATCGCGCACTTTCCCGATACCTGCGAGATTATCAGCGTAAATACAAACTATGGCGGGAATGCTCTGCAGGGCAAGAAGTGCTTTGCTCTTCGTATTGCTTCGGCGCAAGCAAAGAAGGAAGGGTGGCTAGCTGAACACATGCTTATTCTTGGCGTGACGAACCCGTCTGGCAAGAAACATTATGTCTGTGCTGCATTTCCATCGGCCTGTGGAAAGACAAATTTTGCAATGTTGATTCCTCCTAAGGGGTATGTTGATGCTGGCTGGAAGATTGAGACAGTGGGTGATGATATCGCTTGGTTGAACTTTGGCGATGACGGACGCCTGTATGCCATTAATCCCGAGAATGGGTTTTTTGGAGTAGCACCAGGTACATCGGAACAAACGAATCCAAATGCGATAAAGACTCTACAGTCGAACTCTATCTTTACGAACACGGCACTTGATCTCGATCGAATGACGCCATGGTGGGAAGGGTTAACTGAGGAGCCACCGCAGCATGTACGAGATTGGCTTGGGAATGAATGGAGTCCAGAAGTTGGCTCAAAAGCAGCTCATCCGAATTCTCGTTTTACTGCCCCTGCCGCCCAGTGTCCAAGTATATCTGAGGAATTTAAAAGCCCAGCCGGCGTTCCTATTGATGCCATCATTTTCGGTGGAAGGAGGGCAACGACCCTACCACTCGTATTTGAGGCAAAGAGCTGGCAGCACGGTACGTTCGTTGGCATTACTATGGCATCAGAAGCAACAGCGGCAGCCGTAGGTCAGGTTGGTGCGCTGAAGCATGATCCCATGGCGATGCGCCCTTTTATCGGATATCACGCTGGCGACTATTTTCAACACTGGCTGGATATCGGCGAGAGAGGAGGTTCAAAGCTCCCAAAGATTTTTCATGTGAACTGGTTTCGAAAAGCAGCTGATGGCTCGTTTCTCTGGCCTGGATTCGGAGAGAATATCAGAGTTCTTGAATGGATTTTAAAGAGAGTTGATGGTCTGGCCTCAGGGACTGAGACCCCCCTCGGCATCCAACCAAAGCCAAGTGAGATGAACACGACGGATCTTGATATTTCAGATGCAGACTTGGAGGAGCTGTTTTCGTTTTCCCGTGATGAATGGGAGAAGGAAGTAGATTCTCAGAAGGAGTTCTTGGCAACTATAGGAGCAAAACTTCCGAAGGCTATCGCTGAAGAGCATGAAATGTTGCGAAGTAGAGTTCGCGCTTGGGGAGTAGTTGAATAGGAAGGGATGAATTTAGGGCGAATCGCTAATAATAAGGATTCTTGAATGACGAAGGTTCTGGTCCATATTGTCGTTCATGAATCATATCCCTATCTTGCTGCCGTATTAGAATCTCTTCGGAATCAGATTGGAGATTTCGCCGTTGCTGTTCAAGTGACAGAAAATGGACCTTCTCAGCAATTCGATTCGTCTTCTATCGAGCAGGTCTGTTGTGAGGGCAACGCTACACTCTTTCGCAACGATATAAATCTTGGTTTTTCTGCAGCACATAATCAGGCAGTATTTCGTTTTTTGCCCGCAGACTTTGACTATTTGCTTGTCTTGAATCCAGATCTCGCTCTAAAAGAAGATTGTCTTGGATTATTACTTGATTCGTTAAAGAACTTGGAATCAAAAGTGCCAGTATATGCCTCCCCGTTGCTACTACGAGCGAGCGAGACGCTGGCTCCGTTAGAACCCGAAATAATTGATTCTGCTGGAATCGTCTTTTCCCCAACGCTCCGACACTTTGATCGATATGCCGAGCGAAAGCTTCAGGAGGTTGAGTTGTGTTCGGGATTCATCGTTGGGGGAAGTGGAGCCTGCCTGCTCTTTCCACGGGAGGCGATTGAAGCTTTGGTGCTACCTGTCAATCAATATCAAGAGCAGCTCTACGAGGTTTTTCCGGAATTAAAGACAGGAGCAGACGAGCGAGTAGGGCTGTTCGATGAGGCCTTCTTCGCCTATCGAGAGGATGCTGAGCTGGCGTTGCGCGCCCAGTCGCTGGGTGTTCGCGGATACCTCAATGTCGAGGCACTTGGATATCATGTGCGTAGGGTGACTCCTGAGCGACGTAAGGCGCTGACTGCGGATGTGAACAGGCATTCCGTTCGCAATCGATTCCTTCTTCAGGTGCTTCATTGGTCTCCTCTGAAGAATCCTGAAAGCATATTACCGGGATTTCTCTTCAGAAATCTTTTAGTTCTTTTCGGGGTGTTTCTTCGCGAGCGGAGTTCACTGGCTGCTTTAAAGCAAGTATGTGTCCTGTGGAAAAGAGCATGGGCAAGGAGGCGCTATTTGAAGTCTGCATGTCTGGAAAGGCCCCAGTCATATGTCTGATCCATTTGAAGGGAAAAGATATGTCGTTACTGGCGCATCTTCTGGCTTTGGAGAAGCCTATGCGCAAGCCCTTCATGCCCGCGGGGCATCCGTTATTCTTGTGGCGCGGAGAAAAAATCGTCTTCACAAACTCTCGCAGAAATTAAATGCCGTCAGGGCGCATTCTGCGGAAATATTTCCAGCAGATCTCTCTGACGAGTCAAGCTCAAGTGGTGGACTGAGAGAGCTTGAGGAGTTTCTTTGTGAAGAAAGAGTCGATGGTCTTATTAATAATGCTGGTTTCGGAAGCTATGGGCGTTTTTCAGATGCTGCTACTGAAGTTGCATCAGCAATGATTCGAGTAAATGTCATTGCGCCTCTTCGTCTTACGAAAGCTGTGCTGCCTCAGATGAAACAGAGAAACTTTGGAATTATTGTTCATGTGGCCTCGGTAGCAGCCTTTCAACCCTTGCCGTATATGGCGACGTATGCCGCAACAAAGTCAGCAATCTGCTCACTGGCGTTAAGTCAACATCATGAATTAAAATCTGAGAATATTCATGTTCTTGCAGTGTGTCCTGGTCCTGTAAAAACTGAGTTTGGACAAGTCGCTCAGTTTCCAGGTGAATTTGGCGGCACTATTGGTGATTCTATTCAATCGGTCATACGGGATACAATTCGAGGTATCGAGAGAAAGAAAGTCCTTATTTTTCCAGGTTTTGCGGGAAAGATTCTTGGCTTGAGCTCAAGGCTTTGCCCACCGCAAATCAGCATCCCTCTTCTTGAGCGGCTGATTCGACCAAAGTGAGTTCCTTGAGACGATCTATCCGGCAAGTGTTTGTAGATTCTGTTGTCGTAGCGGCTCGTGAGAGTCGACGCGCTGCAAGATTGTCCAGCTTTCTTCTGGTAGTCGAGTAAGCAGAGTGTGAAGAGAATCTTTCGTCTCTGGATCGATAAACTCTGGTGCGATCTCTTGAAGGGGTATCAGGACGAAGTCGCGATCTTTGAATCGAGGATGCGGTAAGATAGGATTTTCAGCAGAGCACATTTGATCATACGTGATAAGATCAATATCTATCGTCCGTGGCCCCCACATGATTTCATTCTCTCGATCTCTGCCAAGTGTTGCTTCAATGTCGTGAAATCTCTCTAGAAGGGTTCTTGGTGACATCGTTGTTGTAAGTTGTATCACCATATTCAGAAACGTTTTCTGTGTTAGGCCAGGAACAGGAAGTGGAGTACTTTCAAAAACACTTGAGCGCCTTAAGATATCGCCGCACTGGCTCGCAATTAAGCTGAGCGCATTTTCAAGATGAGCAAAGCAATCCCCCTTATTGCTTCCAAGGGCAACGAATGCGGAATGAATCTGAATTGATGCTGGCATTATGAATCTCTCAGTCGTCACTAGACAGAGGTGAATGATACCAGACCCTACTTCAGATGTACCTCTTTTTTCATGAAAGATATGTATTTCTTCCATGGATAATCTTTATGGGCTATTCTTTTCTCTCTTGTATGAGGCGAAGAGGAGGGAGCGTGGATTCAAGAGAACATCTAGCAGAAGAACTTGCAGATCGACTACATGAAGGTCAAATCATTGGGGTTGGGACTGGGACAACGGTAGAGGCGGTCTTGAAGAAAATGAAGCATCGCATCTCGCAAGATGGAGTGAGTGATGTTCAATTTGTTCCAACGTCTTATCAGAGTGCATGGTGCCTTCATGATCTCGGCCTGCCCGTCACTTCTCCAGCAACAAGTGCTATGCTTGATTGGGGGTTTGATGGAGCGGATGAGGTGGATTCAGAACTTCGTCTTCTTAAAGGGAGGGGTGCAGCGATGCTTCATGAGAAGCTAATCGCTGCTCGATGCGCGTCGCTCTTCATTGTGGTCGATGAGAGTAAGCTTGTTACTCAGCTCGGTTCCAAGATGAGTGTTCCAGTTGAAGTTATCCCTGAGGCACGCTTTTCGGTTGAACAAGAGCTGCGAAGTCTGGGAGCGCAGGAGGTTTGTCTGCGGCTCGCAGTTGCACTTGAGCGCCAGGTCCCATTATTTACCCAAGAGGGAAATCTCATTCTTGATGCGCGCTTTGACTCTATCTCACAAGATTGTGAGATGCGGATTAATGCGGTTCCAGGTGTAGTTGAAAATGGTATCTTCAGTAGTTATGCGACTGAAGTATTAGTGGGTAGAGATGCTGGAGTAGAGATTTTGACCGCACAATAAAGAGGGCTTACTTCGAGAACCACTTTCCAACTCGTTGCACTACCTTCTTTAGAGCGTTCAAGGATTCTACTTGTTGCGTGTTTTTCACGATTGGATCGCTAAATTTTAAGAGTGCAAGCTCTGGAGATGCATCAAAATGAGTTCCAACTGCAAGCGTAAATGGAAGATCTCCTATTAATCCATTTTGCAGGCCATCATGAACCTGAGTCCGAATAGTGTCGCTCGGGAGATCTGCTGATACAAGTACACCGATGAGGTATGACTCATGCGAAGATTCAGAGACTTGAGTGCCACCATAGCAGGAAATAATAGTTGGATTTTCCTCCAAGATGGGCTCTAGGATAGCACTAATACGCTCTTTTTGTTCCTCGAGCAGCGGCTTGAAGATTACGTGCGGATCGCTTTCTTGAAGTTGCTCGGCTACAAGTTCATCAAAGGACTCTTCTCCCTGCTTGAGCAATGAAATCTCCCAAGCCGACAGTTCCTTTCCCCACTCTCCGGAGGGATTAATGCTAATCCATGCGGATTCAGGAGTGCGTTCACACAGCACCTTCCCACTTATGCAATTGAATTCCATTGGTTCCTTCGCCCACGAGAGGAGTTCCTCCTCTGAGGTAAAGACTGGAATGGTCTCTTGTTCGTCCGCTACGATTGTAAGGAGATTCGAGAACGGCGAAGGGAAAGGCGATAAGTTTTTAATTGGCTTGATCTGCATGCGACAGGGTACAACCATCTCTGTTTTGAGAAATAGTTGGTAGAACTGACGAATATGATCTGCTGATGGTGCTTCTACAGCGTTGTAGATTGCTTCCTCAAGAGCATTCCTCAAAATATTTCTCCGCTTAGCACAATACGGTCAGTGCCTTACCCTTTCAGCTTTTCAATTACTTCTTTTGTGATATCAACACTTGGTGCTCCAAACAGGACGGCGCCTTTCCCCTCTTGTCCCTTTTCGAGAATAAGATCGATCTTATTGGACTTTGCATAAGCCTCTATGACTTGAAGTGTCTTTTGAGTGATCTCAGTATTTGAACGGAGGAACTTACGCTTGAGCTCTTCTTCTGTATCTTTTACCAGACGACCAAAGTCTTTTGCTTCTTGTCTAAACTCTTCCGCCTCTTTCGAGTCTGGAGAAACTCCACGTGCTTTTAGTGCAGCTTCTTTGTCTTGCAGCGCTTGGCGCTTCTTCTCAATCGTGGCTCGAGCACGGGTTGATTCTTCCGTCAGTGATTGGCGGGCTTCCTTTGACTCCTTCGTCTCATTTAAGACTTTATTAATGTCTACCGTGGCTAATTTATACTCTGCAAATGCCGATGTGGTGAGAATAGAGATGCTGCAGAGAAACATGAATAAAAAGAAGCTGAGAAAAACTGACCTTCTGTTCACCTGAGAAACGCTCTTGAACGTTCCCTCGTTCCCCTCTTTTTTTATTTCAGTTCTCTTCACGATACCTCCGCATGCTTTGTTGTTTCGCAAGCCATTCTACTCATAGACTCACGCATGTTTTGTTAATTCAGTATATATGACTGCACTATGAATGAATTTATTCACAAATTCTCACAAGATTATAAGCGCATTTCTTTTAAAATATGCAAGTAAATCTGTATGAAGTCCTCTGTTCTACTCATAACAGGCTTCGAGTAGTTGGGAAAGGAGGAGTGAGACGGCAGGTAGGTGTCAGCCTTGAGGAGTTTCCAAGCTGCTTTGAATCTCTTCATTGAGTTGAGCTATGGTATCACGAAAGAGACGTCGTCCCTCCAGGGTGATTGCTGGGTGTTGCCCGCAGTCGGCATAGATCGCAACAGAGACCTCTTTCTCAATTTGGACTGGTGATATCGCATAAGAAGGGCTGCCGAATGGAGATTTCGCGTCTCTCCGCGTCGAAAAGACCTGAGTTTGTGAGAGCGCACGAAGAAAAGGAGAGTCTGTGTCAGCAATCATGATTGTTGTTTCAGAGTGTGAGCTGCCACGTTGAGCGAGGATAGTAGCCTCTTTTCGATCCTCTGAAAACGCAATCAGGGCAGCTGTTGAAAATGGTCCATTTACGAGTGTATCAAGCGAATCGACCAAGGCATCATGATGCATAGTAACAAAAGAGGTCTCAATTTCAGAACTATTCTCTCGAGGGAGAGTCTGAACTGAGCGCTCAGCCGAATCGTCTTCACAGTCAGTGAGTAAGAAATCAAGGTCTGCATCAAGATCTTCCAGAGCATTATCAGTAGCTTCGGATGTCTCGTTATTTGTTTCCGGCTCGGGTTCATTATCAAACCAGCTCCAGTCTTCTTCGTCATCATCATCATCATCGAGATCAAACCAGTCTTCATTAGGTGAATAATCGTTTTCATCGCTCCCTTGTTGTTTCAGGAGTTGCTCCCGTCCTGAATCAAGAGCAGTGATATGATGGAGATACTGGGTCGCTTGCTCATAGATTGCCCGATGTTGTCGTTCATTTATTTTTAATAGACGAAAGATACTGGTTGTGGGAAGTTCTTTGTCGGGGGAGAGTTTCTCCCACTTTTCATTGTCGTAGGCGTCAATGAGTTCAAGTGCTGCTCGATAAATGAGTCGCATAGTCTTCTGTTCGACCTGCGGAAGCGGTATGTCCTCGTCGATAATGCTTGTAATACTCTCAGGCACCCCACTTCTTCGTAGGTATGCAATACCCCGCTTATACACATCAAAGCTATGATTTTTTACGAGGCGGTAGTTTACGGTTGCCCGTGGACTGTCTTCAGCGAGTTCAAGGTACTGCTTGCCAAGATGATAGACGGCAAGCATATCTCCTATTGAACAAAGGAGACCAACAAGTTCACATTCCTCGCTAAGATGTTTCGCGAGAATTTCAGAAACAATTTGTGCAACGCCTCCGATACGCTTACATCGCGAGCGATGCCGGTTGAATATGAGATGTACACCAGGATCAGTAATTTCTTCTCGTTTTGATATATCTGTAAGAATCTCAGCAACTCGCTCGGCGCCGAGTCGAATAATAGAAGGTCGAAGGGTCGATACCGTCTTGGTTTCGCCAGCAAATGCAGAGTTATTCGCTTCTTTTAAGATCTCAATGACGAGCACTGGATCTTGACTCAGAACTGGAGCCAGTGCGGAGGTGTTTTCCTGACTACTTCTCGCGAGTCGTAAGCTTTGTGAAAGAGCCTCTTGATCAGCAGGTAATAGCTTGGGGACCAGCCATTTATCATCTTTGCCGTTTTTATTTGAGGCTGTAGCCGTCTTCGTCATACCCGTTTGTTGTCCTCGTCTCTTTGAGTAGTCATTTGAGGAAAGAAAGAAAATCTCCCTCTCGCTCAGATTGCGAGCTTACGCCCTACCGTTATGGTCGACAGTATTGACCATCAACTTTAATAGAATCTGGACATTCAAGACGGGTTAAATAGCTAGAGGTATTGATAAAAACTGGCAGAACGATAACACTAAACGAGTATCATGAAATCAGTCAGGCTGGTGATTTTGACCAAGGCAGGTAATCAGATAGGGGAATACGGAATGAAAACTCGAATAGAAAAAGACTCGATGGGTGATATGGAGGTTCCTCAAAGTGCGCTCTATGGTGCCTCTACGCAGAGAGCTGTCTTGAATTTTCCGGTCAGCGATTTGCGGTTTCCGAGAGTTTTCATAGAAGCGCTTGGTGCAATCAAATACGGAGCGGCCCGCTCTAATCAAGAGTGCGGACTCTTATCGAAAGATCTTGTGGATGCGATTGCTGCTGCGGCTCAAGAGGTACAATCCGGCTCTCATGATGAACATTTTGTAGTCGATATTTTTCAGACTGGCTCCGGTACTTCAACGAATATGAATACGAATGAAGTGATTGCAAATCGTGCAGCTCAGATCTTAGGTGGAAAACTCGGTGATAAATCTCTTGTTCATCCGAACGATCATGTAAATATGTCACAGTCATCGAATGATGTTATTCCTTCTGCGATTCACATTTCGACCGTCATTTCAGCAGAGAGGAATCTCTTGCCTGCGCTTGAGATGCTGAGAAAGGCGCTCGAGACGAAAGCGAACGAGTTCGCAAATGTAATTAAGTCAGGTCGAACCCATCTACAAGATGCGACTCCCGTTACGCTTGGTCAGGAGTTCGCGGGTTATGCAGCGCAAATTGCAATTGGAGAAGAGCGGGTTCGTCAGGGGCTAGAACGCGTCAGGGAGTTGGCTCTTGGAGGAACGGCCGTTGGAACAGGTCTGAATACCCATCCTGAGTTTGCCAAAAAGGCTATTTCCCATATCGAATCAGTGTTGAATGTTGAGTTGCATGAGGCTGGTAATCATTTTGAGGCACAGGGAGCGAGAGACGCGATCGTATTCTACAGCGGCGCGTTGAGAACGGTAGCGGGTTCGCTGATGAAGATAGCAAATGATATCCGCTGGCTGGCATCTGGTCCACGGCTGGGTATTGGCGAAATCTTTCTTCCTGAGATTCAACCTGGATCGAGTATTATGCCAGCAAAGGTAAATCCAGTTATCTGTGAGTCTGTGATGATGGTTGCGGCACAGGTTATTGGAAACGATGCAACTATCGCTATTTCTGGCCAGCATGGAAATTTTGAGTTGAATGTAATGCTTCCCGTCATAGGATTTAATGTGCTTCAATCCTCTGAACTCATCTCCACCTGCAGTGAGAACTTCGTGCTACGCTGTATTAATGGAATTAGAGCAAATGTTGAAAAGTGTGAATCTAACGCCGAGAAAAGTCTCGCAATTTGTACTTCGCTGGCTCCTATCATCGGATACGATCGCGCAGCGGAGATAGCAAAGCGAGCCCTCAAGGAAGACAAGGGGGTGCGGCAAATGGCCAGGGAAATGAATGCGCTTTCTGAGGAAGAATTAGAGAAGGCGCTCAATCTCATGGCAATGACGAAGCCTGGGATGTAAAGGATTTACGGTCGAGTGAAGACGGACGGTACGCTCAAGATTTTTGGTATGCAAGTTGGATACAGTGAGTGGTCCGCTCAACCAGGTGCAAAAACTGTCGTTCTGCTCCATGGATGGGGGGCAAGTCGCACGTTGTTTGAGCGAGCTGCGACAGCGCTCCATCAACATGGGGCGAACCGCATTCTGACCGTTGATTTCCCGGGATTTGGAGAATCTGATACTCCTGATCGAGTGTGGCAGGTTGATGACTTCGTAAGTTTTTTATTTGAAGTGCTCGATCAGCTCAAGGTAAGCCATGTTGATATGCTTGTCGGTCACTCGCATGGTGGACGAGTCGCTTTAAAGTCAGCTGTGGTGCAGCCCAATCGAATACGGAAGCTCTTACTGGTGGGGAGTGCCGGAATACGATTACCTCTCTCGATCAGAAAAAAGATACGGGTTATGGCATTTAAGGCGTGCAAAAGAGCTTTGCCATTGTTGTTCTGGAACAGTGAGCGAAGGGAGAATGTGCTTCAGTGGTTACGCGCCCAGTTCGGGAGTGCTGACTACCGTGACGCAGGGAATATGCGAAATACTCTTATAGCGCTTCTTCATGAAGATCTTACGCCGATTTTGTCTCAGATTAAACAGCCAACGTTGCTGGTTTGGGGTGCTGAGGATACGGATGCGCCCCTACGAATTGCGAAGATTATCGAAAGAGAGATTCCCGATACCGGTTTGGTGGTGTGGGAGAAGGCGGGTCATTACGCATTTTTAGACCGACCAGATCAATTTGATAGAGTATCAGCTCATTTTTTAGGATAATCTTTGAGAGAGCGCTGTAGGTGCTTAAAGTGTTTGGAGAAGAGTAGATAGTGAGTATGAAGATCTGGGATTTGGCTCTTTTCCTGTCGGTTGCCGTGGGTATTGCAATCTGGGCGCTTGCGACTCTTCGAATTGCACTTCAGCGGTTGCAGCAGTCGAGTTATAGGAACATTCGATATTGGCGGCGTCTCTTCTCTAAAGATACATCTCTTTTCCTCAGGGATTATCGCCACCTGCAGGTCGGTTTAGCGCTCGTTATTGGATTAGTGATAGCGAATGTTGGTGTCGAAGTTTCACGCATGGTGGCTCTTTTTCTGATCCCCCTCGTTTTTTTTCTTGCGCTGCGCTCATGGGCTGCTACGAGATCTGAAAAAAAGCCATTTGTCTTTACTGCACGTGCTCAAAGACTAGCTGCTGTTTGTCTGATCGTTTTATTTATCCCCGCTATCTGGTTCTTTCTCGAATTTGAGCTTCGTGCTGCGGTTGCTCTATTCATGAATTGGATAGTATGGACCCCTCTTCTTGTTCTCGTTGGGAATGGTTTGGTCATTCCTTTCGAGCTTCAGGTGAAGAAGTTTTATCTTGAAGACGCAGCACGGAAGCGACGCAGTCTTGATGGATTGCAGGTTATTGGCATAACGGGAAGTTATGGAAAAACTTCAACGAAGCATTTTATTCAAGGCATTTTATCTCGCCGATATTTGAGTTACATGACTCCTGGTAGTGTAAATACAGAGCTTGGCTTAGCACGGGAAATTCGTGAACAGCTGAAGACCATTCATGAATTTTTTATTGCAGAAATGGGGGCGCGCGAGCGTGGTGATATCGCTCAATGCGTTCGTGTAGCACAGCCTACCTGGGGCGTATTGACGTGTGTCGGGAAAGCGCACCTTGAAACGTTTGGAAGTGAAGCTGCTATTCGGGCTACGAAGGGAGAGTTGCTTGAAGGCATACCACCATCCGGGGTCTGTTTTCTGAATGCGAATGACTCAAATACCACCGAGATGAGGCAATTTGTAAAATCTCGGATTGTAACATTTGGGGTCCAGCGAGTGAAAGATGAGCCTCTCGTTGCGGATATATGTGCTCAAGAAGTATCTGTCACACAAGATGGAAGCTCTTTTCGTGTTTCGGGTGAGAAGATAGAAGTGCCGTTTGAGGTGCGAACTCAGCTTTTAGGATTTCATAATATATCCAATTTGATGGCGGCTATTGCAGTTGCAGTTGAGGCGGGGATGTCTGCTTCTGTTATTCAAGCGGCGGTTCAGGCTCTTCCACCAGTGGAACATCGACTCCAACTTTTAAAAAAGAGTAATGGGGTTCTTGTGATTGATGATGCTTTTAATTCGAATCCTGAAGGATTTCGGGAAGCATTAGATACTCTCGCCTTATTCAAAGATCGACGGCGTGTACTTGTTACACCTGGAATGGTTGAGCTTGGAGAGCAAGAGCAAGAGGAGAATCGGAATATTGGAGGTTATGCCGCCCCTCGTGTCAGTCATGTTGTACTCGTCGGTGAAGATGAGCGAGTATTTCCACTAAAAGAGGGACTGCTTAGCGAGGGATTTCTTTCTGAGGATATAGAACAAGTAAGGACCTTAAGAGATGCAGCGGAACATCTTACTCGGTACAATAAGCCAGGGGATGTCGTGTTGTTCGAAAATGATTTACCAGACCTGTATGGGTGAGCAGATGAAAAAAAGAGTGGCGGTATTATTCGGTGGAGTATCAGTTGAGCATGAAGTCTCTGTTATTTCTGGCGTTCAGGCCTTTCATGCCATAGACCGTGAGCGCTATGAGCCGATAGCGGTCTATTTGTCGAAAGAGGGGAGATGGTATGTCGGAGAGCAGCTCGGTGATGTGGCAAACTACCGAGATATGGAGAAGCTCCTTCAATCGCTGTCAGAAGTGATGCCGAGGCCTGTTCGTGGGGACTGGAAGCTCTATTCAGTGCCGCAGAGCGGATGGTTTCAGAAAACAACCCCTCCAGTAGAGGTTGATGTATATCTCCCTGTTTTTCACGGGAGTTATGGTGAGGATGGCTCGGTCCAGGGATTATTCCAGATTATGGATGTGCCGTTTACTGGGTGTGATGTTACCGGCTCTGCTGTCTCCATGGATAAAGTCGTCATGAAAGAGGTCTTGAAGGGGCTCGGTCTTCCCGTATTGCCGGCTTGTTCATTTACCCGCTTTGAACTCGAAGAATCTCCGGAAGATGTTGTCGCTCGCATCGAATCTGCCTGTAGTTTTCCATGTATATTAAAACCAGCCCTCTTGGGGTCGAGTATAGGCATAGAAGTCGTACGTGAAGGAAAGGAGTTATTAGATGCTGCACATCGAGTCGCCATGTACTGTCCAAAGGTACTGGTAGAAGTATTTTTGCCAGAGATGTACGAATTAAATTGCTCGGTTTTGGGCAATGAGTCACAGCAGCGAGCGAGCGTAATTGAGCGACCTCTTTCCTCGGGTGAGCTTCTTAGTTTTGCTGATAAATATGAGCGCTCCTCATCTGGTAAATGTGGAGCGAAGTCGCCGCAGTCAGAGACATCAATGGCAAGTATGGATCGAGTGATACCAGCCGATATCCCACCAGATGTCACACAACAGGTTCAGGAGTTGGCGATTAAGACCTTTCGGGGGCTTGGGTGCGCCGGGGTAAGTCGCGTTGACTTCATCGCGGATCGAGTAACAGACGAGATTTATGTGAACGAGTTAAATGCTATTCCAGGCTCGCTTGCTTTTTATCTATGGGAAGAAAGTGGCGTTTCGTTCACGCAGCTTTTAACAGAGTTGATAGAGCTTGCTCTTATTCGCTTTCGTGAACGTCAGGCGACGGTTTATTCATATTCAAGCAACTTGTTTGCGCTACATGGCAGTGGATCATCAGGAGGCGCGAAGGGGGCCGGGGGAAAGATGGGGGGCGGAAAGTTCTCTGTCCAAGCAGGGGCGTAACCCGATCGTTAAAAATCGCATGTAACATGCTGAAATTATGAGGATTGACTCTTTTGAGCCTCAAAAGAAGTTTTTCTTTAAGTGCTAGTTTCCTGTTATCATAAGAATATGAAGGGTTTTAAAACGTATAAGGCTTCAAGTAGTCGGTTTATTCGCTGGGTCTTGGATGTGATAGGTGGATTACTCTTTCCCCCCCAACCTGTGCCCGTTCGAGTAAGGACAACTGGCAAGGGAAAAAAGTAGTCAGCTTTGTTTCATCCGATTCGATTGTTGTCTAGAACAAGCATTCCAAATGAGAGGACAGAATTGTACGTCCGTACTCTATTGGTGGTTAGAGGAGTCTTTAAGAGAGACTCTCTATAAAGGGTTGAGGGATATAACCGTATCAGGCGAGTAAGCAATTTTAGAAAGCGAGTAGCTGTACAATGGAGATGCGCCAAGTTCATAACGAATTAGATGATCTTGCCCGATTCGGTGGGTGTACGCGTCTGTTGGGGCAGTACAAGATCATTGGTGATGAATTAGAGAGTCTTGATTTGGAGATGCGCTCTCGTAGGGGGCGAGTTGACCCTGAGATATTACGAAATTTTCGACAAGCCTTAGCATTTATTTCAACTGAAGTATTATCTGCGTATCGTGAAGATCTGCTAGATCCGAATGTTTCATCTAGTGAGCTTTTTATACAGAGCGACCGGGATACGTGGAGAGTGCTAACACTTGTGCTTGGTGGAATTGCTCTCGCACTTGCTGTTGGTCTCGGTATGGCTTCTGCTGGCGCCTCTTTTCTCTTTTCTTTTTCCGTAGCATTTCTCTTGGCAGCGCCGTTTGCAATAGCTTGGCAGTATGCACCTCGGGAGGCGGTAGTTCGCCGTTTACGTTTTGCTCGATGGTTGATGAAAGAAATTGACCGTCGAAATGGCGGGTCGGGAATACGAGTGCGTATGCGTCGTACTGCCTCTGGCTTTCGCCCTCTCTGGGCGCCTTCAGTAGGGGGTAGTGTCGCAAGTTGTATGAAAATAGCAGTGCGTGATTAAGGCAAGCCCTTCGTTGATCTACTCTTCGAGCCTCTTATGGATGATTGTGTAATTACCTCTGATGGTGAATGCGCAAAAAAGAATGCCCGTGAGGAGCTAAGTACTCACGGGCATTCGAATGTCTTGTTAGTTCGATAAAGAGTTATGGAAAATCTATTCTTTCAGTCCTCTTTCTTATTTTATTTCAAGATGAACCCAAGCGCCTTTTTATACTGAAACATTCTTTCATGAAGTTGAAATGCCGCCTTTCATAAAATACCACGGAGCAACTCTTCGCTTGCCTCTCTTTGGCATTGATTTCACTGTTTGAGAGATAAATTTCTCATCAAGGTCAAGTTGCTGACAAATCCAACTGAAGGTAAATGGGGAATGAATTTTATCTTGAACTTCATCTCCAAAAAGCCATTCCTCTGCGTGTGAGGCTTCTTTCTTGTCATTTCCAACAAAATCAAGAATGGCTCGCTCTAGAACCGCCATGAGAAGATTCCGTTCTGGTGTTCCGCGTTGAGTGTTGTCTCCAAATACCTCTAGGGCATCGACATCAAAGTGTACTCGGCTCGATGTTGCTTGGCTCATAGTGTCTGTCTCTCTTTTTGAATACCGTAAAAAACCGCTTTTCTCTCTACACAATAGACGCTGTTCGGGTAATATCATTCAAAAAAATTGCACCTTTTGTTTTTTTCTTGTTCTGGGATACTCTGAAGGCAATTGATGGTGGATAAGGATTAAAATGAAACAATGTTTTTATCGAGTCTCATCTCTGGTGATATCGGTTTTCTGTGTCCTTTCTATAGCTTTCTCTCCGCTTGCTGCGAATGCTGCTCCTGTCTGTTCATCTGGGATTTCGTATTTCTGGGTTCCTGAGTTAACGACGTCACCAGTGGCTGGGAAAGGAAAGTCACCGGCTTCGGAGAATAAGGAAGGTGAGAGCCAAGCGACCGAGCTCAAGGTCTTGTATGATAATGTGCAGAGGAAGGGCAGTAGTGAAGAGGTCTCGAGAGGATTGTTAAGTGGCATACTGGAGGATAAAAAGTCGGAAGCTCTCAAGTCGTGTCGGGAACTGCACGAGAATCTGTCTGGCTGTATCTCTGGAAAGTTTGTCTCGATGGCTCCTGTTTTGAGGCAGTTAGACTTTGAGGCGCGAAAGCAGCTCGAAGCATCGATTGCCCTTGATTGTAAGAAAAATTCTGGTCGTTGTGTAAAAGTAGAAGCCTCTGAGATTCAGTGTAGTGATGATGCCTCTGGGGAAAGTGGTGGCGGTGAAGCCTCAAAGGAGTGAGGCCTGAGAGCTTTTATGCAATGTCGTCGGTGTATTGGCTCTCGAGTTGAGATACCAACCTCTCCGCAGTCTCTAAATCACAAACAGTCTCGATAGGTCGATATCCCTGTTCAAGCTTTCCTTCAGTCTCCTGCACTAAGCCTGACGAATCAATGAAAGCAGGTAGCATCGGTAATTTTTGGCGGAGTCCACTTATGAGAGCCAAGAGAGGCGGTTCATGCTCACATTGTTCATCTGAGATCTTTCTCGCCTTATTTCTTAGAGGGTAGAGTCGCGAAAGGCCAACTTGGTAGATTCCTCTCATTCTTAATGAGTCGAGAAGTTCTTGAAAGGATGCTTGTGTCGCCGCTGCCAGGAGTAGTAGTCCTATGTTGAGTGCCCCACGGACTTGTTCGATGATCATTGCTACTTGCGTTTGCTCCCATGTAGGCACCCGAAAGTGGATGAGTGCGGCATTACACAGTAGGGTAAGTTCTTGTTGCACATCCTCCGAGTCTCCAACCTCGTCGAGAAAGCCTTTCAAAGGTTGCGGAATGGAGTGTCCATGCGAGAAAGCTGGGACGGTATGCAGATCTCCTATCGCAGGCACAAGATTTTCACTTTCTATTGCCTGCACTGCCATTGAGATTGCTAAAGCGGCGTTCAATTCTGCAGCCCAGTCATGATCTGGAAACCCTTCGGCCAAGAGTCTTTTGTTTTTCTCCTGATAGGCCTCTTCCTCTATGACTGTCGGAGTGCTTACAGCAGGAATGCCGATAAGTTGATAGAAGAGCTCGGGGCTGGTTTCGAAGACGATGGCGAGCAGTCTCTTAAAGAGAAAGTCTTGATGTTGATCCTCTAGAGTTGAGCGCATCCATGTTGAGCCTTTATCTGGCGTATGAAAGCCATCTGCCGGCGGTTGTTCGGTTGCCTCTTCCATGATGATGACTTCAAGGTGACGGCTAATAAGTAGAGCTATTAACTTTGGATCGAGGCTATGGAGCGTCTTCTGTAGTATCGTCAAATCTTCGCTCGTATCTGCAAGCTCAAGCCATTGCCAGACTTGTGACTCTTCGAACGTATCAAAGCTCCAGAGATCAAAATCTAACATGAGTTGCATTTGCTCTCGACTTGCCATTTCCAGAATTTCAATTGAGGATTCCAATCCCTGGTCTTTTAAGGCAAGGAAGAGTCTTTGGGCTGGAATTCCCCTCGTAAACGCAACGGGATTTTCTGCACTATAGATCTGTTTTATGAGAGAAGCCGATCGGCCTCCAGTTGATGGTGAATGAAAGTGAGATACTGGCTTGTCCATGTTACATTCTCGTGTTCGACCGTATCGTAGAGCGGTAATTCTTCGCTTAAAGCATTGAACGCTTCTCTCCAACCAGGGAGAGCGAAGGGATTTCAACCCGATAATACCACAATAACCGAGTGGATTCTCGAATTAGGATATTACTGCTTAGGATGTTACTGCCTCTACCTGTTGTGCGCTTTCTGGCTTTTCTTCGCCCTTCACTTCCTGAGAAGTGGTGCTTTGTTCACTGCCATTGGTGTTGGAACTCTCTACGCTCTCTGACGCGCCCTTTTCTTTGGTGCTCTTTGTCTTTGAGCTTGCTCCTTTGGAGGTCGCTTTTAACGGGGCAAGTACAATATAAATCTGTCTTCCCCGGGCTGGTGAGCGCTCATCAATCGCAGCTACATCTTTGAGTTCTTCTACAATCTCTTCAAACTTTTCAATTCCGAGGTCCATATACATTACCTCTCGACCACGGAATCTCATCGAGAACTTGACTTTGTCTCCCTCACCGAGAAACTCTCTTGCCTTCTTTAGTTTTGTTTCAAGGTCACTGGAGTCTGTTCGATAGCGGATTCGTAGCTCTTTTAAGGAGGTTTCTACCCGCTTCTTCTTTGCTTCAGTTTCTTTCTTCTGCTCTCGATACTTGAACTTGCCATAGTCCATAAACTTACAAACTGGCGGCTTTGAGTTCGGTGCTACTTCAACAAGGTCTAGTCCCTTATCCTCTGCAAGACTCAGGGCATGCGAAGTCGCCATGACGCCAAGTTGCTTTCCTTCGTCATCGATAACCCGTACTTCTGGGACTCGGATATTTGTATTGATACGGTGAGTGTCTTCTTGGGCTTGTACAGGGGCTCTTCTTCCTCGTCCACCCCTTCGATAGTTTACCAAATAATGCTCCGCGGTTCGTTAGTATGTAAATCTCTTTAAAAATTGTTGCTTACTCTCCAAATACCTTGCCGTCTGCTGTCAGAGCGGAAGCACGCCACGTCAGATTTCTGATCGGGCTTTTATAGCACCGATTCTACAGCACCAGTGTTATAGCACCGTTCACCCCGTGCGGGCGAGTATATTCAGATAGTTGCCCCGATACTTTGCCGTGAAGCGCTCTAAAAATCAAGTCGGTTGCCTCGTGGTACGTATGTGGACGTATTTTCCCTGAATCGAGGCACTTTTCCTGTAAAGAGCATTAAAAGTAAAATTGCAATAATTCAAGTATCTTATGTGGCAAATTGCTTGATTTGCCTCAGGTTTGCCAGCTGTCTACGAGACCCTTCTGAGCTTTCTAAGATAAAATCGACGGCCCGTATTTTGGAAGGACCCCTTTGGTAGGAGTTGAAGGAGAAGGCCTTTTGTTTTTATGAGAGGAGGGAAGCAAGGAGTGAAATCGAGGAAGAGCAAACTCCGGAAGAAGACGAGGTGTTTATATTCCCAACTCTAAAATCGGAATGTATTACCCTGCTGATTGTTCCCTTCGTTCTCGGTAACGGAAAGGAACAAGTATTTCAATAAGCTAAGTAATACTGGATGTGTGTGAGTTGACACGATGACATCAACAGAGAGATAACCAAGGAAGAGATTCAAGGGAAGAAGCGGTGAGATTCCGCCACGGTCCCGCCGCTGTAATCTGTCACCATAATCGGCTTGATTGTGGAATCGAACTGGGAAAGCAGCCACTGAAGAACTACCTCTCTTCGGGAAGGCTCTAGAGCGAAAGACAGTAAGTCAGAAGACCTATCTCAAATGACATGGGAGACGCCCTCGCGGATTGGGGTGTCAGCGTCAAATAACGCTGTTAGCAGAGCTCAGGATAGAAATAAAAACGTCGTGGTGTAGCCACAACGGCGATATAGGTATGCTTGTTCACTTATTTTCTGGCGTAGCTCGAGATGGCCTTGATAGGTCGAGTAGTTGCAAAACCGCAGTGCGTAGTCATAGGGGTGTTCTTATATGTTTCGATTTAAAGTTTTTTTTCTTGTTGGAATTGTCTGCTCATCGCTCGTCGAAATAGAGACGGTGAGAGCTGAAACAGAGTCAATAATTGTAACACCGCATCGCTCCACATCTGACATATCAAGTTTCGGAGGGTCGTTGACTGTTATTTCCTCTGATGAGATCGAACGCTCGCAGTACGTCAATGTTGCGGATTTGCTACGTGGGTATCCTGGTCTTGATGTAGTACGGAGTGGAGGCAGAGGTGGCAATACTTCAATTTTTATGCGAGGGGCAAATTCGGAGCACGTTCTCGTGCTTCTCGACGGGATTGAACTCAATAATCCTGTAACACCGACTCGCACGCTTAATTTTGGAGCGCTCTCTTTAGAAAATGTTGAAAGGATTGAAGTATTACGTGGCCCACAGAGCGGGGTTTGGGGATCGAATGCAATTGGTGGTGTGATAAACATCATTACCAAAACTGGCGAAGCAGGACCTCGTTTTAAAGTCTCAACAGAGGGCGGTACGTTCAAGCGTTTTGCTCAAAAGCTCTATGTTGCACATTCTACGAAAGAGCTTGATACCTCTTTGAGTTTTGTTCGAGAGCAGGAGGGGGGGATCTCGGCAGCAGATGAACGCGCGGGAAACAGTGAGCGAGACAATTTTGAAAATACCAGTCTTACCCTCAGAGCCAAATACAACTCATTATGGGGGGGGACTCTTGATAATACGCTTCGTTTGAATCGCTCCGCTGCAGGGCTCGATAATCAAGGTGGTATCGGTGGCGATGATCCAAATAGAGACTTGAAAAACGAGGAGCTATTTTGGCGTTCAGCTCTCTCAGGAGAATTGCTTGAAGGCTTATGGATACCGGCATTTGGCATTTCGTATGCGTATCATGACCTCAAAGATGAAAACGTCCCTGATAGTATTAATCCGCTCGATGAGCTGGGTAGTCGTTATCGTGGTGAAATGTTCACAGCGGACTGGATCAATACGTTCTCTCTTAGTGATAGTCTCAGGCTCGTTGCCGGTTTTGAATTTCAAAAAGAGCGAGGGAGTTCGCTCTATCAATCAGACGGAGTCTTTGGTCCTTTTGAGTCGAGGTTTGGTCCATTCGATGCAGTAAATCGCGCCTACTTTATCAATGGGCTCATGTCAGTAAGTGATAATATCTCGTTTTCATCAGCGTTGCGCTTAGATAGCCATGAGGTCTTCGGCGATAGGATGACCTATAACGTATCTCCCGTTATTTATTTCTTAGACAAGACTCTAAAGGTACGAGGTGCAATCGGTACTGGATTCAGAGCACCGTCACTCAAC
>Ga0181585_10000971_pt1 | contig 24859 bp, 21 predicted proteins | sample 071ome_29_FD_132469 | JGI IMG/M metagenome (GOLD analysis project Ga0181585, IMG submission 132469) | Coastal salt marsh microbial communities from the Groves Creek Marsh, Skidaway Island, Georgia - 071407BT metaG (megahit assembly) | ecosystem: Environmental > Aquatic > Marine > Intertidal...
CTGGCATCCGCTAAATATAAATCCATATGGTAAAGTTAATATATGTCAATACAGTAATTATATTTCTATAGGAACATCTGCTGAACTTGCAAAAGTAACAATAGACGGCACTAAAACTACATCCATTACTGGTAGATTTTATGCTAGAGAAAATGGTGAAAGTAGTAATCCAAATTTTACAGAAAATAGGGCATTAAGTTTATATGCTGCAGACCATTTGGCTGCACACGAATTTCATGCACATAGTGATATTAGAATTAAGGAAAATATTGTTGATGCTCCTGATGATTTATCATTAAGTCTGTTAAGAGATATATCATGTTGTTATTATAATTATATTGATAGACAGTCGGAGGGTGATCAAAAGGTTGTTGGTTTTATCGCTCAACAGGTTAAAAAACATTTTCCAATTGCTGTTTCTTACACTTCAAAAATAATTCCAAATGAAATGCGATTACTTGAAAATATAATATGGGAAAAGATCGATATTTCAGGTAGCGATATTTCAGGTAGCGATATTTCAGGTAGTGATATTTCAGGTAGTGATATTTCAGGTAGTGATATTTCAGGAAATGAAAAATACAAATTAACCATACCTGACTTAAATGACTTAAGTGGAAATTCTAAGTATAGATTTTACGTATCTAACAATGATGTTTCTGGAAATGAAGTTCAAAAAGATATTTATTCGCTAGAAAATGAACCTAATAGTTTTATTTTCGATCAGTCGTGGAATAATGTGTTTTTATATGGAAAAGAGGTAGATGATTTTCATATCTTATGTAAAAATAAACTTTTTGCTCTTAATTTCTCTGCTACACAGGAAATAGACCGTATTCAACAAAAAGAACTTCTAGACATTTCTGGAAATAAAATAGAAATAGAATTAGTTAAATTAGAAAATGAAGAACTAAAAACAAAAATCTCAAATTTAGAAAATGAATTAAATAATCTTAAATCAATAGTTCAAGGTTTAGTAGATAATCAATCATCTTAATTGATCTTAATTAATTCTAAAATAAAATAATTAATTAAGATTTTATAGAATATTAATTTATAAAACTTACTAATATATAACGTTCACCATCTGTTATAGGTATTCCTTCATGATAATGTGTTAATTTACCAGGATGTATTATCATAGAACCAATATCTTTATTTACTACCTCTTTATTTTGTTTTATAAATCTACACCCACCACCTTCAAATTCGTTATTTAAACATACATTTACTGTATAAGTAGATGAATCATGATGCGGTTTTAAATCTCGCTGTACTTCCATATCATATTTAACAACAAAAGCTAGATTAATATTTTTAGTTGAATATTTATAATAATTCCATATTAAGGGTGATATATATTTATAAACAATATGAGTCCATATATCATTTAAACCTATTTCATGCAATTGTATATCTTGTGTTGGATAATTTTCTATATTTCCAATTCTTTTATCAAAATATTGTTCCCCACCTTTAGACCATTCTCCGTAATTATTACATTCTTTAATTATATAATTACAAAATTCTTTATTAAAAATAGATATTTTTAATATATTCTCTCCAATCTCTTCTATTTTTGGATTTTCTTGAAAGTTTTTATCTAATATTGTTTTTACATATTTGTCTATATATGCAATCTTTTGATCTTTAAAATCAATATATTTTCCATAAGATTTTTTATTCAAAAGCCACATAAATATATTCATAATTCTTAAATTATAACACATAGTCATATCCCATCCATCTCCTTTATCATTATTTATAGTAAATAAATCTTTTTTAAAGAATTCTTTTTTAATAAGAAAACAAGCAGATATATAAGCAACATTCCATAATCCTTTTTTATTATAATTAACAATATCTACATAATCTTCTGATCTTTTATAATAATTATTATTATCTATATCTCCCCAAAAATTAGAAAATATAGAATTATTTTTTACAAACATTGGAGAGATTATATTTTTATTTTCATAAATTAAATCCAATAATATATCTTTATTTGTTGGAATTATATTTGAATTTATGTAAAATATAAATTCATTCTTTATATTTTCTTGAATATTATTAAAATGTGGTATCTGTTCTTTAAAATTAATTTCTAATACTTGTATTTTTTCTTTTGGATAATTAAAATTTTTAATACATTCTAATGTTTCATTGTTTATTCCATATTCTATATCATATAAAATAGTTATAGAAGGTAATTCTTTATTCCAAAAATCTATTGATTTATATTGATATATATCATTCCATCCCATAACACAATAATTAGATAATCGATTTAATCGCCTTTTAACAGATAATGGTCCATTCCCATGAATAAAAGTTGGTCGTATGTTATCTGTAGTATATATACAACTCTTGCTAGTATTAACTATATAATCAAAATTTGAATTTAGACACAAGAATAAATTATTACTATAATCAAGACATATTTTTTTATCTGTTTTAATAGAATATAAATATTTAATTGTGTAATATAACTGATCGTCTCCATCATCATCAATATCTAAATCCATAATATTTATTAAATCATCTCTCCAACCCATAAAATTACCTGAATTTAAAAATTTATTTTTACAAGTTACATCTGGATATAATTTTTCAAGAGTTTCATCAGGCCAACAAGAACATTCTGTTCCAAACACTATTTTATCTTTATAATATTTTTTATATTTAGAAATAATAATATTTATATTATCATTCACGATAACATCATAACTATCTGTGAATATAACCATAACATTTTTTGTTAATTTTTTTTTTAAATATTCATTAAGCATATTTATTTTCTGTCCTCCACCAATACCTTCAATCATATTACCACCATTCCATTCAGTATTTAATCCTAATACAATTGGATTGAATCCATACTTATTTGCAGTTTGAATATATCTTTTAACAGCATCGTTATATTCTGTAGCTACAGTAATTAAAACTATATCATTTCTGAAATTAGGGACGGCATAACTAAAATATGTTTGACTATGTTGAAAAGCTGTATTATTTGGTGTTATTATAGGGGGGTCTAATGCTAAAAATTTATTATTACTAATATTTTGGTCTTTAAGACCATATATTGAATTCCGTCCAAATAACCATGGTATATATTCATCAACAGGGAATAAATTATCTCTAAAAAAATAGTTATTTGTTTCATATAATTTTTTTGCTCCATTATAACTAATAATATATGCAATCGCCCAGTAACTAAATACACTTTCAACAACATTATGTTTCGTGTAATTGGAAAGTAGTAAACTTTTTTTTTCTTTTGTATCAACCATTTTCTTTCTTCCAAGATATAAAAAATCAAAGTTTCCTTTATTTATTTGAAGTATTTCTTTAAAAACTTCTTTATTTTTAATTATAAAATCATCTTCTAAAATCATTGCAAATTGATTTTCTTTATTTTTACTTGAATTTTCTTCACAAATTTCTATAAATTGTTTCCATAATATTATATGCGATAAGGCACACCCTACTTCTCCTTTTGTTAGATATAAATGCGTATGAGGGTCATACCAAAAATTATTAATTTTCAAATTTTTATAATTAATATTTTTTCCATCTACAGCTTCAAAAAAACTATAATCTAACTTTATACCACTCCATTTTTCAAAGTCTTTCATAATCTTATCTACCTTTTCCTTTTTTTTAGTGCTTTTTTTTAAGTTAATAATTATAATTTTCATTTTAAAAAATATAATTAATCATTATTTAATATGTTTGTTTTCATATAGTTCTATATGAAATTTATGCACTTATAGGATACGAAGGCTGAGTAGCTATCCCACAATTATTATTTTTATCACGAGACATCATAATATAACCATTAATACCCCAATTTTCACCCCAACTGTTTTTTACTAACCAAAAATCTGAACCATTTTGGGTTGTTCCATAACCAACGACAAGTACACCATGGTCTAACATTGTTGTAGAACATTCTGGTTCATAATATACTCCTGATTTGTAAAACTGAAAACTAGGATTAGATGCATCAATACCCACAGAGATAGGTCCTATTTTAGCAACAGCCTCCTTCAACCCAGCTTCCCCACCTTTTACATCTTTATAACCTTTAAACTTTGCAACAACTTTATTTTTATTATACAAACATTTATTATCGAATGGTTGGTATGGATAATCTAATTCACTTTCAATGCCTCCATTGGTAATAACATATTTAAATGCGCCATCCATAAAACCACCATTACAACCTTGATCGCTACCATTTACATCACAATCAACAATTTGCGATTCACTCAAACTAATTAGTTTTCCAGTTTTTTTGGCGTGTTGTCCTTCCATAGAACCTGTTGCAGAAAAGGTCCAACAAGAACCACATTGTTGTTGATTTTTAACTGGTGTTACTAAATTTTCTTTTCTCCAGTCAACATGAGAAGGTAAATTATCATTTTTTATTTTCTCAATAGGGTCTGTATATTCTTTGGTAAACATACGTTCATTAAAATGTTTTTGATACAACCATTCATCATAATGAATATCAGCAAAATGATTTAATTCTAACTTATAATTATTATTCCAACTATTATGATTATCAATAAAATTTTTATTATCAATAAATGCATTTATCTCTTGTGTTAGATTTTTTCCATTTACCCAATAACTACTTTTATTATATTTAACAGTCCAATCATGAAATTCTTTAATTATACCAAAATTTTCATTATGATTTGTATTATAACATTGATTAAAACCTAAACTAGCAATAAAAAAACAGAATGTAAATAAATTCATTATATTTGTTTAATAAATTTATTATTTAAGATGTTTATACTAAATATTTAACGTCTGCGTTTTCGATAATGTTTTTTATTTGTTTTCTTTTTTTTTGATTTTTTTGATTTTTTTGATTTTTTTGATTTTTTTCTTCTACGACGTCGTTTACCACCCATCATATCTTCCTCAATATCACTTAATGTTGGGCTTTGTTGCTGAGCCATAAAATCAACATAATCTTGTGCGGCTTCATCCGCTTCTATCATTCTTTCTAATTCTTCTAATTCTTCATCATCTGTCTTGACTCGTTGCTGAACACGTTGTTGGGCTTCTTCTATTTGTTGAAGCATGTCAGGTGTAACATCCATACCCTGACCAACTGTTAATTCTAAAGCTCGTTGTCTAGCTGATGGTGTTGGGCGTTTGAAATATGGGCTTTGTCTTACATAATCTTCTAATGTTTTACCTGGAGATACATCAATAGTAATTTTAGCAGCCTTCTTTCCTCTAGCCATTTTTCTTGTTTTTCTTGCTTCTTCTCTCTGGGTTTTTCTTGTTTTTCTTGCTGCTTCTCTCTGGGTTTTTTTTGCTTTTCTTGTTTTTTCACGCTCTAACGCACGAGCTGTTTTTTTTGCTGCTTTTACCTTCTTTTTAAGTGTAATAGCCGCTTTTCTGAAATTTTTTCTTTTTTCTTGTTCTCTTTTTTTCATTAACTTTAATAATTCTCTCTCTCTTTTAACAGTTTTTTCAAAATCACTTAATGATGACATTATTATATAATAATTTAATATTATTTTATTTTTTATTAGAAATATCGTCTGTCTTAATATCCATCATTTCTAAACTTGGAATATTATCATGACTATCTATTTGTTTTAAAGATACAATACTTTTAATTCTTTCTCTTTGCTCTTTTCTAAATTTTTTATTTTCACGTTTAATACAACTTTTTAACATTTTAATCATTGACCTCCCAATACTATTATTAACTACTTGAAATATTTTAATAATTCCACCTGTTACACCAATAATTTCTAAATAATTATTTTCATTTTTTGTTTTATAAAGCCAATAATCAGATAAAACTCCTACAAGTATTGAATTAGTAATTATTAAAATCCATACCAATATACTCTGAAATTTATTTTTTATTGTTTCATCAACATCATAATTTGGTAATTTTTTTTCATCAATAAATAAATCTTCATAATATAATGGTTTTGATGCTGTAACATATACTAAAATTGGAAAATTCCAAAATATAATAAAAAATACAAAACTAATAATAATAGGAAAATAAATAAAATCTCTGAATTCTTCGAACCCAGCCAATGAAATAATACCAATTAAAGGTAATAAATATCTTTTTAATGGAATACTTTTACAACATTTTCTAGAACATTCACAATTAAAACAACATTTTACACAATTATTTGTTAAAACACAAAACCAAGAAATACACATATACTACATAAATTCAAAATGTATGTTTTAAATAATTGTTCTTATATATATGAGCTCATCTGATTATGAAGTATTAGGATTAAATATAAATGCTACAAAAGAAGAAGTAAAAAAAAAATATTTAAAATTAATGTTAAAATATCATCCTGATAAAGCTGGAAATGCATTTATTGAAAAATGTAAAAAAATAACAGTTTCTTATTCAAATATAATGAAAAATACATATAATGAAGATGCATTAATTCCTAGTGGATTTAGAGAAATGGGATTTGATAAAATACCGACCGCTCATGAATATGTTATGGTAAAAATGCGATCAATAAATAATTTTTCATTAATAGAGCTATTTAAAACTATAATATTTGGAAATACTGATTTAATCACTTTAAAATAAATTTAATATTATTATTTTTATATATATGGACGACGTAATTACAAATTTACCTAATTCATTAAGTACTCAACCGGGTAGCAGTATATCTATGCCTCGTGGAATTCAAGAAACATTAAATTCATTATCAAGTCGCAGTCCTCAACCAAATAGTTTATCAATACAATCATCTTCCGAATGGTCTACAGGTTCAATTATATCTATTATTTTAATTATTGTAATATTAGCTTTATTGGGAGTTAATATTTTTAACTATTTAGCAAAAGGAACTGATTTGTTAGGAGATCTTATTTCTAGATTTACAGAAAAAGCACCTGAAACAGCAAAACAAGTTATTAAAACATCGATAGTTGGTACAGAATTAGGTGCTGATATAGCTGCAGGTGTTGTTAAAGATGCAGGTGATGTTCTCTCTAGAGAACTAGATTTAAAGAGAACAAATCTTTGGGAATCTAGAGATAAAGGTCTACAAGATGCTATTCATAAGAGACATATTAAGGGAATAAATCGTTTTCCAGAACATGAACCAAAAAAACACCATTATAAAGAAAGTAAAGTTTCTAGCAAAATACAAGACGGACATAAAAAGGGATTTTGTTATGTAGGTACCGATAGAGGTTATCGTAGTTGTATTAAGATAGGCAGAGATGATGAGTGTGAATCAGGAAAGATATTTCCAACAATGGATATTTGTATCAACCCTTCATTAAGAAAATAAATATTAAACAAATTTTTTATTTTTTAACAAATAATTTGTTTTTAAGCATCCGTAGGCCATATGTTACTTGTTGGTGTATCGCCTTGTTCGAAAAACCATTGTAAAGATAAATAAGGAGGTATTGCAACTTCTTTTTTAGTTGTTTTAAGATTTGGACCTCTTCTAACAATATCCATAATTCCTGTACCACTTAAAGCATAATTATGATATTGTAAATCAGATAATTTTCCTGAAAATCCACCATTTAAATTTACGTAAACATCTCCATAATTTTGCTTAGGAACACCGTCAAAAGTATGTCTTAATGCAACATCACCGTTAATAAAAACATCCATTATCTTCCCTTCTACACGTATAGCTACATTAATCCATTTATGCATAGGTAAATCAGTAATCTCAACTTCTTCCATAATATTTTTAAATGAATTCATAACAACAATTAATGAATTTCTTGTTGGATGTATATATAATCCAGGTCCATTATTAGGGAATGCAGTTTGTTCTTTAAAGTTTCCAGAACCCTTATGAAAAATATGTTTCTTCTGACCGTTTTTGTATACAAGATCATCAACATATAACCATACAGTCCATGTAAACTCAATACCATGATCCTGATTTGTAGATCTCATTACAGGAACTGCATTTGGATTTTTAGGATCTTGAGGTATTATCAATACTTTTTTAGCATCTTTTAATCCACTTACAAGATAAGGACTAGGAGAAGGTTCAAATATATAACCTAAAAGAGTTGTTCCAAATTGAAGTGCAATCACAAAACCTATAACAATTAAAATTATAAAAACAACTTTAGATACAAGAGTATTTGAATTTAAAAAATTTTTAATACCGGACATTGCTCTATTACCTTGATTAGCAACTGATGCTTCTGCTGATTGGATTGGGCTATTCATTTAACTATATATATATTAGCAAATAAATTTATATATAGTGTTTTGTAATTTTAGATATCAAATTCATTAACAACTTTTCCATTTTTTAAAAATTCAAATCTAAGTCGGTATTTATTAAATACATTAGATAACCAATTGCTTCCACCAGGACCCTCTCTGTATATTGCATATGCCTCGCGAGGATTTACTGCTCTTGAGAAATAAGATACATTAGATACATATCCTTCAAAACCACCGTTTGGTGAAACAACTAAAGGACTTCCAGATGTCATCTTGGGTACTCCTGGTAATACACATGTTCTTACAAGTTTACCATCTAAATAAATGTCTAAAGAACGGTTATTAAGTGTAACAATAACATTCGCCCATGCTTGTAAAGGTACATTTTCTAAGGTACATGTATGATTAACAGCATCTCCGCTGTGTCCCTGAGCGTATGTTCCTAAAGTAACTTCAATATTATTAAGCATCGCTCCTAAACTAATTTCAGGTGAGGGTACATTTCCTTCTTTTCCTCTACCTAATATTAATTTCTTTTCACCTACACGATAATTCCAATTTGATATGTAAATCCAAAATGAATAAGTATAATCTGCAGATGAACCGTGTGGAACATTATCTCCAGTAATTACCAAAGGTTTTCTAGCATCATGCATGCTTACAAGATGTGAACGTGTTGAATCACCAAAAATCCAAACATATAAAAGATATACAACAATAACAATAACTACACCAACTATTATATTTTGAAAACTCATAATATAATATAAACAAAGAAATTATCTAAAGCACAGGTGGATTTTTATATTTTAAACTTTTATATAGTGTATTGATTTCTGTTATTGTTAATGGTTCTGGAAAATAAACTACATTGCAAATACCACCACTTAATCCATTGTCTTCTCCTACTGTTATGCCATCATAACTCATTAATGGAGTTATATTGTTAGTTGTTGATCTTAATTTTCCATTTATAAAAATATCTAAAGTTCCTCCTTGATAATTTACTAAAATATTATTCCATCTTTGTAATTTAAAATTATCGCTTTCATAAACAATATTATCTTTATCAATACTATTACTCATAATTATTCTTAACATGTTGTCTGATGGCTTAAATTGTATTTTGGGTTTTGACGCATAGTCTAATATCGTAGTAAATTTATTACTAGATGATCTCAAACTTGGAGGTTGTTCGTGCATAAAAACCCACGCAGATACTGCATAATTATAATTAAATGAACCTATTTTTGTACCTATACTTTCATAACTTCCTAAAAGTTTTTTTTTATTTAAATATATTGGTTTGTCTAATAAAGTATTCGTTTTAAACATATTGTTTTCTTTTTTATTTGTATTAGATATATCTTTTGAATTCTCTAACTGCATTGCTATTTTTCTTTTTAAATCTATAATAACAATCGTATTTGTTTGAACGTAAGTTATCGCAGCTTCAAGTGAAAGTTCTGGCTTAAATATATTTTCTAAAAAAGTACGTTTTTTATTATTATCAACACTAACATATCCTCTAGACATTAAATATAACTTCAATTCTTTCTTATTTTTAATATCATATAAGTTTTCAGAAATAATTTTATCCCAATCTACTGATAATTTATCCATCATTAAAGATAAACGATTTTCATTCATAATAATTGATCTATCATTTGCTAAATTTTCTTGTTCGTAAAATAATCTATTTTTCTTAGTAATAAAATTTTTAAATAACCATTTTTTTAGGATAGGTAAAATAAAATAACTTCCTATTAGCAATACTTGTATCATTAATAATATCCATGTAATATTAGGCGTATCTTCTATTTCTTCCCAAATAAAGTTACTCAAATATAAAACTAGACATGGAATAATAAAAATAGTATGGTATAATAATTGTAATATTTTACTACCCATTATATTTTCCATAATTGTACTATTTTTAGTTATAATATCAAATATACTAAATATCAATCCTATTGTAACTAATACAATTAAAAATGAATTTATTGTGGATGATAAAAATTTAAACATTTTCAATAAATAAAAAGTTAGAAATACAAATCCTAATGCTATTATTATTGTAAGCAATGATTTATAAATTGGTATACTTTCTTTAATAGTCCAACTCATTTTCGATAAAACATCTTTGCCTATTGGGAATGCAGATTCTTCATTATTCTCTTTAGTGAATAAAGTTAAAATATTAATAGCAAATGATACACCAATTAATATTAATACGGTATTAATATAATTAGACCAATCATTTAAAAATGGTATATTTTGATAACTTTTTGATAAAAAATAACATAACACAAGATATAAAATAAAAGCTACACTTGCGGATAGTCTAAAACTTTTTAATATAGAAAAAATAACTCCACCTATCTTTCCAATGAAACTAAATACTATTCCTAATATTGAAATTATATTTAAAAGAAATTTTAATCCAATAAATTTTGTTGAATCTTTTAAATTACCACTATTTTCTTTATTATCTGAAGGAAAAATGAAATTATATACTAGAACACTTGTGTAAAGACCTGCTATTACTAAAGGTGTTATAGTTACAATATTAATTAATTTTTTTACTGTATCATTTTCAAACCCACTTTTAGTCATACTATATTATTATCTTATTAAAAAAATGTAAAATACCATATAATTAGAAAATTAATCAACCAATGCATATCTATTATTATATCTAAATTTTGATTAGACCATTTCATTCTAAAAATATCTAATATTGGTTCATATAACCACCTCAAGTATGTATTTGAGAAGTTTGAACCCTCTTCAATAAATCCAAGATCTTTCTGAAATATTGTTAAAATACACTGATTTTCTAATAATCTCCAATGTGTGACAACTAAAATTGGAATTAATAAAAGATACTTATATATCCATGATGGATAATTTATAAAAAATAAAGAAATTGGAGAGAAAATTAAAATTAAATGCAATATAATAAGAGTAGTATTAAGAATTCTTGATAGCATATATATTTTAGTGGTATTTTTATAAATTACTTTTCATTGTTTTTTGAGCGTGACATTCAGTACATAAAGCAACTAAGTTATTTACATGATTTGATCCACCATATCTTAAATCTATTTTATGATCTACTTGAAATGTAGCTTTTAATTGTTCGTTACAATGACCGCATTTCCAGTTTTGTTGCGAAGCTACATATTTTTTTTTAGTTTCACTTACCGACCTTTTTGATGATTTTCCACCACTATTCATCATTCTTTTCATTTGAGGAGTTATGGTACTATTTTGAATGTATTCTTCACTCATTTTATCAAAACTTCCCTTATTGCTTGCAAAATTAAATATTGGTGTTAACATATCTGTTGTATCACGATCAATAGGCATATATCTTACTATATCGTTTGCATGTTTAAATATACTTTTAGAACCTTCTGGATTTTTTTTAACAAAAAGATATAAAGATAATCCTATGAATCCGTAGGTCGCCATTTGTATATATTTTTTATTAATATGAAACATTTTTGTATATTTTCCATCGTAGTATGTATTTACAACTAAAAATACAGTTATTAATATTATAATTAATCCTACTCGCATTTTGTAATATAAAATATAGATATTTTATTTAGTTATGTTTTTTTTAACAAATATAATATAGTTAAAATCATAAAAAGTATTGTACCTATCATAATATATTGTTTTCTTTTCTTAAATTTTTCTTTATTAATCAATTCTTTTGGTTTATATTCGTCATAGTATTTTTCTAAACTATCAAAAAAATCATCTTCCTCCCATTCCATTTTATTTTTAATTTTATTCATAATAAAATGAACCCATTTCATAAAGGATTCTCTAGAACTTAGATAAGGTGATACTGGAAATGCATCGAGCATTTTTGCAAAATCTTTACCTATAGGATATTGTGGAAAAAATACAGGTAAGTTTTGAATAGTGTCATAATATTTTTTTTTGGTGACATCATTTGGATATTGTGGATATAAAACAGATATTGTCTTAAGCATAAATTCTAAATGAGGAATCCAAACTTCTGGATTTAATGGCATATATATAAGAAATAAACATAAAAACTACGATGTATAAACATATAAGAAATGATGTTAAAATCTAAAACAAATCAATTTTGTAATAATTGTGGTAAACAAGGACATTTATTTAATAATTGCAAAATACCAATTACAAGTATTGGTATTATATGCTTTAAAAAAAATGAAAATGAAAATAAATATTTAATGATTTGCAGAAGAGATAGTTTAGGATATATTGAATTTTTAAGGGGAAAGTATCCATTATATAATAAAGATTATATTCAATCGCTTGTTGATGAAATGACTGTATATGAAAAAATAAAAATTTTGAATTCTACTTTTGATAATTTATGGAGTGAATTATGGGGTGAATATGTAGGATTACAGTATAGAAATGAAGAAAAGCACGCAAAAGATAAATTTAATCAAATTAAAAGAGGCATCAAAACATATGATGAAGGTACATATGATTTAGAAACTATTGTAAATAATAGTAAAACTTCATGGGAAACTCCTGAATGGGGGTTTCCAAAAGGTAGAAGAAATTATCAAGAATCAGATATTACATGTGCTTATAGAGAATTTATTGAAGAAACTGGATATAATAAATCAGATATTGAAATGATTACAAATATGCAACCTTTTGAAGAAATTTTTGTAGGTTCTAATTTTAAATCATATAAACATAAATATTACCTTGCTGTATTAAAATCAGATAATTTACAAAATAATTGTTATCAAAAAACTGAAGTTAGCGACATGTCTTGGTTTAATTTAGAAGAATGTATTAGAAATATAAGACCGTATAATTTAGAGAAAATAGATATTATTAAGCAAATAGATAAACTTTTAAATGAATATAGATTAATCTCATAATATATTAACTAATGAGTGAAGAAAAACAAAACCCTGTTAAAATTGTTAAAAAAAGAAATATTAAAATCAAACTTAGAACAAAAAAACGTAAAAAGGAAGAACAAGATTGTAATATATTAGAAGAGAAATATAGAAATTTAAAAACAACAGATGTAGATTTAAAAAATCCAGAACACACCAATTTATTAAAATGTATGCATGATAAAAATCGAAATGAACTAGAAAGAAATGATAGTCTAAAATTTCTTTATCCAGTATTAGATGATAAAAATTTTAATATTAGAATTGCTAGTAAAAAAGAATTTTATGATAATAAGTATGAAGAAAAGACTGAATCTCAATTTCAAAATATTAAGGAAATCTCACAAATGATATGTGAAAATACAGAATTCGAACTTGAACCTCACCAAATGTTTGTTAGAAACTTCTTATCTTTTCAAACTCCTTATAATGGCCTTCTTCTTTTTCATGGTTTAGGAACAGGTAAAACATGTTCTTCCATTTCAGTATGTGAAGAAATGCGAACATACTTGCAGCAATTAGGTATTACAAAAAGAATTATTATTGTAGCTTCTCCTGCCGTTCAGAAAAATTTTAAAATGCAATTATTTGATGAAACAAAATTAAGGGAAGTCAATGGATTATGGAATATTAAGGCATGTACAGGTAATAAATTTATCAAAGAAATTAATCCAATGAATATGAAAGGTTTAACATTTGATAAAGTAAAACGTCAAATAAAAAGAATTATTTCACAATCATATCATTTTCAAGGATATGGTGAATTTTCAAATTACATTAGTAGAGTTATGAATCGCACAGTTTTAAAAGATGATACTCCTGAAATTATAAAAAGAAAACAAAATAGAGCCTTACAAAAAGAATTTTCAAATAGAATGTTAGTTATAGATGAGGTTCATAATTTACGTGTTACCGATGATGGTCGTGTTAAACCCAGTAGTGAAAATTTATTAAGACTCGTAACATCTAGCAAAAATTTAAAATTACTTTTACTTTCTGCAACGCCAATGTTTAATGATTATCAAGAAATTATATGGTTACTTAATGTTTTGAATTTAAATGATAAGAGATTTCCTATAACGATAAAAGAAATATTTGATTCAAAAGGTAATTTTATTGAAAATAAAGATGGAGTAGAAATTGGAAAAGATTTACTAATACAAAAAATGACCGGATATATTTCATATGTTCGTGGTGAAAATCCATTTACATTCCCTTTTGGAATATACCCAAAAGATGCAAATAATCCAATATCAATCCATAAAATGATTTCTGAGAATATTTGGAATTATCCAACAAAACAATTAAATAATGCTAATATAATAAATCCTATTGAGTTACTAGATCTTTCCATAGTAGGTGTTGGGGATTATCAAGAGAAAGCATATAATTTTATATTAGAGTCACTATCAAAAAAATACACAACATTAAAAGATCCTACAAAAGGATTATCATATACAGTTTTAGAATCACCTCTACAAGCATTGAATATGATATATCCTCATGATGAAATGGAATTAGAAGATAGAGATGATGATATACATTTGTATATGTATGGTAAAAAGGGGCTAAATCGTACAATGCTTTATAACGAACAAACTAAAAGTGAGTTTAGGTATAAAGATTTAACATTACAAAAATTTGGACGTATATTCTCTCCAAATGAAATTGGTAAGTATAGTGGTAAAATAGCACATATTTGTGATTCAATTAGAAATTCTAAAGGGATTATTTTCATATATTCACAATATATTGATGGTGGAGGTGTTCCAGTTGCTCTTGCCTTAGAAGAAATGGGGTTTACAAAATATGGTGGTCGATCACTATTTAAAGACCCTCCAACTAGACAAATAGACGCTATTACTATGAGTACTGAAAATGTTACTAATCCTGCAAAATATATTATGATTACTGGAGATATTAATCTTACTACAAAAGAAAGATTAGAACTTGAAATGAAAGCAATTACATCCCCTAATAACTTAAACGGTGAAAAGATTAAAGTTGTAATTGTATCGCGTGCTGGTTCGGAAGGTTTAGATTTTAAAAATATTAGACAAACACATATTTTAGATCCATGGTATAATTTAAATAGACAACAACAAATTATAGGAAGATCAATAAGAAATTTAAGTCATTGTTTATTACCTTTTGATGAGAGAAATGTAGAAGTATTTTTGTACGGTTCAAAATTAAATAATGATGTTGAAGCTGTTGACTTATATATTTATAGATTAGCTGAGAAAAAAGCTAAAAAAATATCAACAATTGTAAGATTATTAAAAGAAAACGCAGTAGATTGTTTATTAAATAGAAAAGGTCAAGATTTCTCGGAAAACATTGTTAATAAAACAGTTAATATGAAATTATCAAGCGGACCTACTATTGAATATAGAATTGGGGATAGAGATAATAGTTTAATGTGTGATTTTACATCTTGTACCTATACATGCAATACTGATTCACAAGACATTACAGATATAGATACAACAACTTATAATGAAACATTTATTTTAATGAACATTGATAAAATTTTACAGCGAATAAGATTATTATTTAAAGAATATTATATTTTTAATAGACAATCCTTAATAAGTATGATAACACAAATAAAAAGTTTCCCCTTAGAACAAATATATACTGCTCTTAACTATTTAATTACAGAAAAAAATGAGTACATCACTGATATGCTTGGAAGATTAGGGAAATTAGTAAATGTTGGCGATTATTACATGTTTCAGCCAATTGAATTAGGTACAAAACCTATTACAAGATTTGAACGGGTTGTTCCAATAGATTACAAAAGAAAAAAAATTATTTTTAATCTTCCTGATAAAATTAATTCATATGTATCTGAAGATGAATATGATAATATATCAGAACAAAAGACAAATGATAATATAGAACAAAAAACATCGGTAAAAATAAAAGTTAATATGAATAAATTTTCAAATATTATTCAAAAACTTGATAATATATTAAATGTATTGAAAACTCCAAATATAATTTCATCAAAAGAAAAAGAAAATTGGAATAAAGCTGCAGCCTGGGCTATTTATAACTTGAATTTTTATAATAGAATTGATAAAGATTTATTAATAACATTTGCAATGTTTCATAATATTGATAAATTAACTTTTAATGAAAAGAAAGTTCTTCTTAGTAATATATTTTTTAAAGATAACTTAACTAATTTAGAGCAGATTATAAAACAATATTTCGACTCTTTAAAAATAGAAAGTGATGGTGATATTGGAGTTGTTTTAGCAAATTTTACAGGAAATAATAAAAATTTATATTCCTTACTCGTTTATAATAATAATTCATGGGGAACTAAAAAAGAACTAATCCTTAAATTAGCAAGACCTATGTTTGAAAAATTTCAAATCAAAGATATTAATTCTATTGCAGATATTATTGGATTTATGTCTTTATTTAAGGGTACGCAAATTGTTTTTAAAAGTAAAACTATGGAATTAAGCGATAAAGGCAGAACTAATAAAGGTCAGCGTTGTGATAGAGGAGAAGGAAAAGGAATTATAATAAATAGAATTAATCAACTTTTAGCAGATGGAGTTCAACCTGTAAAATATAAAATACAGAAAAGTTCAATATTAAGTATATATGGCAATGATAATTTTAAACAATTACTTAAATTAGAAAATGGAAGAATTAAACATGTTAAAATAGGAACATTGCAATTATGTGCTGAATCAGAATTAATTTTTAGGTATTACGATCATATAAAACATAATAACAAACGCTGGTTCTTTAATACAACTGATGCATTATTAAATAAAATAGTTGAAAAAGGAAAATAAATTGAAATATAGGTTAAAGATATTATATATGTAGTATATAATGTCTGAGTCAAAAGAAATAGTAAAAAGTAAGGTACAAAAAAAACGTGGACTAGGAATTTATATGCAAAATATTTTAAATAGAAAAGTTCAATTGCCTTTTAGTAAAGTTGGGAGTAATTTAACAGAAAACATAATTACTAGTTTATCAAGGAAGTTAGATGGGAAATGCGTTCAAGAAGGATATATTAAACCGAATACAATTCGTTTAATTAATTATTCAGCTGGTGTTATTTATGGTGACGAAGTTACATTTACAGTTTTATTTGAATGTCTTGTCTGTCGTCCTGTTGAAGGTATGAAATTTAAAGCAATTGTTAAAAATATTACCAAAGCCGGTATTAGATGTGAATCAAAAGATAATCCATCCCCGGTGGTTGTATTTATTGCAAGAGATCATCATTTTAAACAAAAAGAATTTTCACAATTAAATATTGATGATGAAATTACAGTACGTGTTATTGGTATAAGATATGAGCTTAATGACGAATATATTTCAGTTATAGCAGAACTTGTTTCATCTAAAAAAACAAAAAAAAAGCCAATTAAAATTATTATTAAAAGTAAAAATAAGGAATAATTACTTAAAACACTATATATAAGTTATAATTAGATGGATAACGCAGAACTTCTTAAAATCAGAGATCAGGTTGAAAAAATGGAAAAAATACATCAAATTAATATTTTAAAAATTTTTAAAAAACATAATATTGATTTTACTGAGAATTCCAATGGTATTTTTATTAATATGACTATATTAAATTCTGATATTTTAGAAGAAATTAATTCATATATAAGTTATGTAAATTTACAGCAAAAACAGCTTAATAAGGTAGAAGAGGATAAGGAAAGATATAAAAAAGAGTTTTATAAAGATAATAAAGCTGTTGCGATATAGTAACTTAATATGGGTAATGATTATAAAATACAAGATTTAGAACATTATATGTTTACAAAAAATCATATAATGAAATTATGTTTTGACTATACTATTAAAGAAAAACCAAAACAAAAAAAAGAATTTAATAAAACTAAAAATACAAAAAATGATGATTTTTTTATTCCTAGTGAAAAAGATACACTTTTTTGGTGTTATTATATTATTATTAATGGAATTCAAAGTTACGAGATGTTGTTTCATAACACCTTTAAAGAAGAAAAACAACAAAAATTAAATTTTATTGAAAAGATAAGAAATTTCAAAGATATTCTTAAAAAATATAAATTTAAAAGAACTGAAATTGAAAATGATATAGGATATTCACAAGAAATTTCAATAAAAACATTTTTAGCTATGTGCGCTATAGAAAATAAAAATATATGCATTCTTAAAAATAGATTTCTTTATACATTAATTGTAAATGACACGTCTGATATAAATATAATAAAAATGGATAATAATAATAGATTTGGTTGTCTTCTTTTAGACAAAAAGGATAAAATCAAAATATTTAATGAATATACAGCAAAATTTTGGTGTATAGATAATATTTCAAAACCTATTGGTGCAAAATCAACTTATAAATTGCAACAACTACAAGATATTGCTAATAAGCTGCGTATACCAGTTGTAAATGAAAATGGTAAAAAATTAAAAAAAATAGATTTGTATAATTTAATTAAGCAAAAAATATAAAATTGAATTAAACATAAAAATCTAGAGTTATATTATATTCAAATAATGTCTGAAGAGTCTAAAACTCCAAATGATATTCTAAAAAAATATATTGAAATTATAGGTTCAAATCCACAGACAATAAATAGCCAAGAATTGGAAGCTGTATTTGGTACTAAACATAGACTTTCACGTATTGATTTTGAGAATGTAATTAGAAAACTTAAGTCGCTCGACTTCAATGACTATTCAAATAGTGGAAAACATCATTTAAATATTCAAAATCAATATATAGATAAAGCTACTGGTAAAACCAGAATAGGCAATATAAGAACAACAATTAATGGTATATATCCAATACAAGATTATTGTAAAACAAATATGATTAATACAGATAATATAGGAATAAATTACCGTGCTTCATCTTCAATTGTAAAATTTTTACAGAAAATTCCAAAAAAATATAATAATGAACGTCTTTCACCAATATTTTATAATGATTTTGGTTTTAAAATTAATTACAAAGAGGAAAAAGTATTAAAACCTGAATTTAGCATTGTTAGAGATCTTCTAAACACATGGGAACAACAAAAAAAAGTATTTCGTCTTATAAAAAGATCATCTTTTACTAGTTATAAATTTCCAAATATAAGTATTGATTGTAGTGTAATTAAGTCATCTAATAAAGTTGGTAATAGATTAATTCCAGAATTTAGAATAGAAAATTCTAATGTATTTAATAATCCAGAAACATATGAAATCGAAATTGAATTAATTAATATGTCATCTTTAAGTTTTAATGAAGTTGTTGTGAATAATCTTATGAAACAATTAAAAACTTGTATTAAGTATGTAATGTCGGGTCTTCAAGGAACAAATTATCCAATATCTATTACTGAAAAAAATAACATTTTACAACAATACATGAATATCTTATATAAAGAAGTTCCTGATAGAAGAATCCGTCCTAGAGATTTTGTTGGACCGTCTTCCATATCATTAGAAAGACCTAATATTGCACCACTTGAAAATGATATTAATATACCAAATATACGATTACCTTATACCGTTACAGATAAAGCTGATGGAATTAGAAAACTTCTTATGATATCTGAAAGCGGAAAAATTTATCTAATCGATGTTAATATGGCGGTCCAATTTACAGGTGTTGTTAATATGAATGTATCAATTAATAATACTATAATTGATGGAGAACATGTCTTACATGATAAATTAGGTAAATTTATAAATAAATATATGGCTTTTGATATTTACTATATTAATGGTAAAGATGTAAGATCAGAAGCCTTCTACGTTCAATCTAGCGAAGAATCAAAAACATCTGGTGGAAGATTAACAAAATTAAACTCTACTATTAATAAACTTGAACTTAAACCTATTGTTGGCGATGTTCTTCCGTTAAATATTAATCCTAAAACTTTTCACTTATCATATGATGGTGATACAATGTTTAAAAATTGTAAAAAGGTACTTGATCGTGTTCATGATGATTTATTTGAATATGAAACCGATGGATTAATTTTCACACCTATTGATAAAGGTGTTGGTAGTAATACTACAGGAGAAAATATAGATCCGGTAAAAAGAACATGGGAATGGTCTTTTAAATGGAAGCCTCCTGAATTTAATACCATTGATTTTCTAGTAACTACACAAAAATCTGAAAACGGTAAGGATATTATTAAAAACATATTTGAAAATGGTGATAATTTACAAGGAGCTACTAATTTAACACAATATAAAACACTTGTTTTAAGAGTTGGATTTGATGAACGACGTCATGGGTATATTAATCCATGTGAAGATGTCATTCAAGATAGACTTCCAAAAAGAACTACTAGAGAAGATAACAATCAATATAAACCTGTACCATTCTATCCAACTAATCCCACACCTAAGTTTCCTGCGTACTTATGCAATGTAGTTCTTGAAAAAAATGGAAATGATAATGTAATGCTAACAGAAGACAATGGTGGTATTATTGAAGATGAAACTATAGTTGAGTTTAAATATGATCCAACTAAACCAAAATTCTGGCAGTGGACTCCCATTCGTGTTCGTCTAGATAAAACAGCTGATTATCGTTCTGGAGGTAGAAATTATGGTAATGCATATCATGTAGCACAAAGTGTATGGAATTCCATACACAATCCAGTTACACATGAAATGATTACAACTGGTGAGGGAATCCCAGATGCTATAGCTGATGATGATGTCTATTATAATAGAAAAACAAAAGGTACTATTACTCGTGCACTTAGAAATTTTCATAATCTTTTCGTTAAAAGAATATTAATAATGGCTGCTGCAAAAAGAGGAGGTACCCTTATTGATATGAGTGTTGGTAAAGGCGGAGACTTTCCAAAATGGATTGCATCAAAACTTTCATTTGTATTTGGCTTAGATGTTGCTCGTGATAATATTGAAAATAGACTTGATGGTGCATGTGCTCGATTCTTATCATATAAAAAACAATATAGATCAATGCCTTATGCTTTATTTGTAAATGCAAATAGTGGATTAAATATCCGTTCTACAGATGCATGTTTTACAGACAAAGGCAAAGAAATCACAAGAGCTGTATTTGGCGAAGGACCTCGTGATGAAAAGAAATTAGGAAAAGGTGTATTTAGACAATATGGAAAAGGTGCTGATGGCTTTGATGTAGTATCAAACCAATTCTCTATTCACTACTTCTTTGAAAATATAGAAGTTCTTAATAATTTCCTTAGAAATGTTAGTGAATGCTGTAAAGTCGGCGGTTATTTTATAGGAACTAGTTATGATGGACGAGAAGTATTTCGTCAATTAGAAAATAAAGATATTGGAGAAAGTATTTACATCAATAAAGATGGTATTAAAATGTGGGAAATAAAAAAACAATATTCGCAAACAGAATTTCCTAATGATATGAGTTCTATTGGTTATAAAATAGATGTTTATCAAGAATCTATTAATAAAACATTCTCAGAATATCTTGTAAACTATGAATACCTTATTCAACTCATTGAAAACTATGGATTTGTACTTCTTGAAAGAGATGAGGCAAAATCTATAGGACTTCCTAATAGCATTGGTAATTTCGATCAACTATATTATGAAATGAAATCTCAAATTAAAACTAGAAAAATTAAGAAAGAAGATCTATTTTCGGCACCTAATATGACTGCAGATGAGAAAAAAATTTCATTCTTAAATAAATATTTTATTTTCAAAAAAATAAGAGATGTTAACGCAGAAGAAGTTAGTAGAGTAATGATGAATGAATCAAAACAACAGATTGAAAGCGAAAGAAAAGAAGAAATGAAAATTCAAAAAGATTTAATTAAAAAAGCAGGCCCAACAGTGAAAAAAATTAAAAGTAAACTAAAAATTAAATCAAAAACAAAAATAAAAATTAAAAATACTGAAAGTAAAGAAATATCCAATCAAGAAAAAACAGTACAACCCGCTCCAGGCAGTGAATCAAAAAAACCTAAAACAAAAATTAAACTTAAAATTAAGTTAAAAAAGTAAAAACACGAAATTAGATTAGTATAAATTGATATAAATAAAAATTCATATTAATTTATAATTATGAGTATTTATCCTCTTCCAACTATAAATAATAATATAGAACAAGATGATCTTAAAATAAAATTTATAGAACACAAACCAAACAATTATATATCGAAAACATTATCTTTTTATCTTAATAAAGTAAAAGCACGTATTGATAAATATTCAATAGAATGGGATGCATTTAAAAAAATTACAAATAACTATGAATATATTCATACTATGATACCAAATTCAAAATATTCTATTAGTAAGCTAAAACCACTTTCTAGAGCTTTTTATAAATTAGTAGAAATATGTAATACATTTAACTTACTAGAAAAATTTGAAAATAATAATATTATTAGTTTTCATCTTGCAGAAGGTCCGGGTGGCTTTATTGAAGCTACTAATTTTATAAGAAAAAATAAAAATGATAAATATTTTGCAATTACACTTATTGATGAAGATAATGATAATATTCCAGGCTGGAAAAAAAGTGGTTTATTTTTAAGAAAAAATAAAAATATTATAATAGAAAAAGGTCTTGAAGGAAAGGGTGATCTATATAATCCAGAAAACTATAAACATTATTATCGTATATTTAAAAACAAAGTAGACTTTATAACAGCTGATGGTGGATTTGATTTTTCTATAGATTTTAATAATCAAGAAAATATGGCTGTACGTCTTATATTTACTGAGGTTATATATGCAATTTCAATGCAAAAACAAGGAGGATGTTTTGTTTTAAAATTATTTGATATTTTTCTTAAAAGTTCTGTAGATATAATTTATTTATTATGTACTATGTATAATAGTGTTAGCATTTTTAAACCAAATACTAGTAGAATTGCAAATTCAGAAAGATATATTATATGTGATGGTTTTAAATATGATAATACAGATCATTTATATAATAAATTTTATACACTTCTAAAAGTATTAAATCATAAATCAATGAATGCATCATTTATTTATTCTATATTTAATATTGAGTATCCATATAAATTTAAACAAACTATTGAAGAAATAAATAGTATTATTGGTAGCGAACAAATTGATAATATACAAACAACAATACGATTTATTGAAAATAAAGAAAGAAGAGGTGAAAAAATACAGCAAAAAAGAGATAATAATATACAAAAATGTATATCATGGTGTATTAAAAATAAAATACCACATAATAAAATTCAACAAAATACTAATATATTTATGAATAATAGAAAAATAGGAATTATTAATTAAATTTCTCATTTTTTAAATTTATCCATACCTCTTCTCTAACAGAAATCGCTAGTATACCTTTAATCCGTCTATTAATTTCTGGAAATGGAATATTTATCTCAATTCTATTACCTTCTTGTATATACTCCTTAAATTTTTGATACAATTTTTTTATTGGTTCGTAATTTAAATTTAAATCAAACTCACTTAATTTTTCTAGTATTTCCTTTATTTCATTTTGACGTTCCTCTTTTGTTCTATAAACTGTTTCTTTTTTTATTCGTTTAATTCCTTTTTTACGATCTTTTTTTCCCATATTTAAAATAAAATAATATTACTATTTTAAATATTTATCTTAAAATAGAATTTGCTGAAGAATATATTCTTTCATATTCTCTTTGTCTAGATCTTGATACAGGTCTTCTTATTTGTTCTAATATTATAGGACTTCTAGGTCGTACTACTGGATTATTTCTAGTTACTACAGGTGCAATTCTAACATTTGAACCTCTATTTCTACGTAGTACTCTTCTATTATAATTAACAGGATATACATTTCTATCTACCTCTTCATTATAATTATTTATACTACTACTACTTTCAATTACTGGTAATTGTGAATTTCTGTTTCTTATAAATCTACGACATATAGGACAATTTGTATTTGTTGATAACCATCTATTAATACAAATATTATGAAATGAATGAGAACATATTAATATCTTTCTATCAGTTTGAGTTATTTCTTCAAGACATATTGTGCATGTTTCACAATCATTATTTCTATTTTCATCATTTCTTGTATAATTAACATTAAAATTAAATTCGTTCGGTCTTGATACTGGTGATAAGGTAGGTGATGCACTACAAGGCATGTTCCTATCATATATATTTGCTCTTCTAGCTAATCTAGCCTGTGCGATAGACATCATCTTTACTAAATCAATTAGACTAAATTCATATTCAGCATTAAATGATCTCTCAAACAATTCTCCTTTTGCGGTTGTATTTGTAAAACTATCTATGCAAAAATAATAATTACCCTTAGGAAGCCACTGACCGTTTACATCAAAAATATTATTATTTGCACTAATTGTTGTTTTTATTCTATTATTCATAAGTATATTAATAAAATATAATATTATATTTTTATATTTACTTCTTTCATATATCTGGTTAAATAAAATAACATTTTTTTTATAAATTTTGTATTATCTTCCATCAATGCGACTTCTAATATATCATTATCATATTCATCAAAATATTTTTCAGATAATATGGTTTGAATGAATTTATTTTTATATTTACTACTATAATTAATAAATGCTGACTTAATAAATAGTGATATTTTACCACAATTAATTAAAGTCTCTCCGGAATTTATAGTAATTTCTCCCCAATCAGTAAATATTTTTTGTGACTTATTATA
>Ga0181585_10000974_pt1 | contig 24845 bp, 16 predicted proteins | sample 071ome_29_FD_132469 | JGI IMG/M metagenome (GOLD analysis project Ga0181585, IMG submission 132469) | Coastal salt marsh microbial communities from the Groves Creek Marsh, Skidaway Island, Georgia - 071407BT metaG (megahit assembly) | ecosystem: Environmental > Aquatic > Marine > Intertidal...
CAAACATACTACCACCAGAGAATCTCAAGCCAATATTACTGTATTTTTCTGGAGCCGTCAAAGATCCATCACTAGTAAAGTTGGACTCAACGGGATCGACAACGCCCAAATCTTTAGATGTAAATGTATAGTTATCAAGAGTTTCAAAGTTCATAAAACAATCAATAAGTGGTGTATCCAGCAGCGGACTACTAAAACTAAAACCAAATTCATTGATGTTAAATGGCCCGTAGGAAAGACCTTTCATACCCCTCCATCTTCTAGAGTAATTGGTCTTCAAGCTATCTGAAGAACAATAACCTTGAGGTATTCCGTTTATTGTTGACAAGGGATTGTAACCAGAGCCAGCATTTAGGTAATTGTCAGAAGACTGTCGGCTAATTGGGTAGAAGGAATTAAACGACCTCCCATCTTGCGCTTTTATATATTCCCCACCCTCTGTAATTAAAGATAATCCACCATTAGGAGAATATCTAACACAAAGTTCTACAGCGCCTATGCTAGCACCGCTTGGTAATGGGAAGATGTCTAAATATAATTTTTCAAATAATGAACTGGTAAAGTAGTTCTTAGATTTTCCTAGAGTAACTTCGTCTGGATAAATCTGTAGAGGTATCTCGTACCATCTGTATTCTGTAGAGTCTATTACTGGATAAGTTGATAAAAGCCTATGATTAGCATTTTCATTTGTTTCGTAATATTGATCTCTATCTGATATCGCCTCTGACGCTATGCCAAGATCGTCAACACTTGCGTAACCAGAGAAGACGGGCGTTTGACCGCCATCCCCATAGAACGTTACAACGTCGGTATCTGGATTACTTAAAAATACACCGCTTGAGTTTTGAAGGAATGAAGTAGAAGGAGAGGTGACATTGATAATACAGTCATCACTATACCCAACAACATCTAGAATATAGTCTCTTGAGTTTTGCTGTTTTTTTGCTAGAATTTTTAGAGTGACTGTTTCTGGTTTAAAGAAGTTATCTACAACGCTAATTCCAGAATCGTTTAATGTATTAAATGAGCCAGAAGGAGAGAACCACATATTTCCAGTTGTTTGATTTTGGTCAAACCCAAACGAAAATGCGCCCGGCGTGATCTCTTTGTAAGAGTCTTGTGAAGTATGAGAAAATTCTAGTATCAGCTTTCCAGAATCAGCAAGCGGCCCCATGCTTTGAAGTTGCGCGTATGTGCTACCCCTATTGTCATTTAATGATTCAATAAGCGCCCTAGATGCAAGCGAAGTTAAGTTTGCTGGAGTTCCGTCACTCGTAGACCATATGCTACTAACGGTCGGATAAACGCCGTCGTCAAAGTTGTATACCCCAAAGTTAGACGGTTTTATACATCTCTCTATTTTATGTGATCTTTGCTCATTAAATATTTTAAGATTAAGTGGTTGTTGTTTAACAATCACACTTCCACTCATACATATCTCAAGCGCAGAAACTCGCATAGAGTTCATAACACCTATTATATCTTCTTCTTCAATGTCTGGATTCTTTTGATATCCAAATGTAAACCCTTCGTCAAATACCTCACCAAGATCAAAAGCTATAATCTCAAACTCTACGGTATATTGATCGTCTAGTTCAAACGAAGGATATTCAGCACTCCACTCAGGATGTAGTTTATAATTTTCAACAAGCGGAGCTAAGGATAGGGTGGTATAATGCAGATCGCTATCTTTGTGGCCGTCACCCTTGATTTCTACTGGTTCGTATTCTACTATAAGGTTCCCGTTAGGGTCTCTAAACTTAACGCCACTGATTAAATAATTAATACTCCAAGACTCTTGATTTTCATAAGGTGCTGATATTCTCATCCTTAATCTTGAATCATCAGGTACCACCACAGGCGGGTTAACATAAGCCTTGTAACTAAACCTACCCTCGGCATCCACGGCGGATGGTTGTATATAACCGCCAACGTCATCACTTAAAAGATACCCAGCGGTTCGATAATCTCCAGCAAATACACCTTCATTGATATATGAATAAAGGTTAGATGTTGTAGTGTCAGAATTTATAAAACTGGAAATAGAAACATCTCCAGTTGGATACAACTTACTTAAACAGTCAAAGAAAGTGAAATCACCAATAAATTTGTCCAGCGTTGCGTCAATCTCTGAGTCAGAAATAAACTCTTGTTCTTGGTGTATCTCTTTGCCGATCCTATCAAAAATATCACCTTCAACATTATAATCATGCGACAATGATAAGCCAGCAGATAGATTACTTTGTACATCTCCGATGGCTGTAATCGAAGTTTCTGATGCATAAGAATATGTGATAAATGGATTATCGTTTTGATATAAGAAAGATATCTGAGGATAGCACGTTCCTACATCATACCCCTCGTATTCAGAGTCTATGACTTCACACAAAGTGGTTATATCCGCATCACCATTTGTTCCACCGGTATAAAATATAGTGAGGATATTATCATTAATATTTGTTACTTCGTATTCGTAACTTTCTCCGTCATGCTCAATAAGACCAGCGTTACCAATTTCCACAAATTGATATTCGCCAGACTCATTGTTAAATACGGCAATATCTCCACCTAAAGTTATATTATAATAGGGGCCAGATCCCTCGACGGAGAGAATGTCATATAGTGGAGTTCTTGTTAAATGTTCTTCGGGAGATTTTAAACTACCCTCGCCCATTATCATTTGTGATAATTTGTATATAACTGTAAGGTCTGCATCAAGAGTAGCCGCGCCGTCAGCGGCGCGACTAAGATGATCGTCCTGACATGAACATTCTAATTTAATTACAGCCATTTATTTATCCTAAAACACTGTTAGTTGTTCTCATTTTACCGTCTAGTCCAATTGATGATCTTTGAATTTGCCCATTAACAGAGCTGGTAGCTATATCTTTTGAGTTCTGCATAAGAGAGCTTGTGAGTGAACTACCAGCCTCAACTCTCATCATTCCATTTTGATTAACGTTGACAGCCATTTCTGTCTGAGTAGCACTCTGGAATGTTTCAACATGTCTTCCAAAGCTGCTAAATCCAGTCTCTAGCTTTTGGGCCAATGAAGCTAATTGTCCCTCAAGAGCCTGTAGGTATGCGCTATCCTGACCACCGCCAGAAACTTCCCCTCCATTCTGGAAGTATTGCGTACTCCCAACAGGTCCACCGTTAGACATTGTTGCAACTTGAGCTGCTGGAGCAGCTGGTTGACTATTCATAGCCTTGAGTATTGCAAGGTTATTTCCAGCTCTAACGGCTTGACGGTTAACAACAAATTCTCCGGGGGTGAGCATAGCAGGTACAGTATCAGTTCCGCGAGGCTTAAATATTGTTTTAGGTATAAACCTCCCGCGAGAAGCATAGATCAAACCGCCAAACTGTTTATAGTCAGGTTTCTCATCCTCAACTTGACCTGTAGTTATTTTATACTGGTCTTCATCTGCCTGCAATTTTCTTTCCAGTCTTTTAACCTGTCTAGTATTATTGAACGACCTCGCCTTTTCTAAAGCTGCTAAATCTTGTTGTCTTTCTAAATTATATCTTCTATCAAAATTGCTAATCCTATCCATCTTTAATGCTCTTTCTTGATCTTCTTGGGCTTCTGCTTTTTCTAACGACCTTCCTTCGTAAGCAGCTCGCTTTGAATTAAGCATTTCTTGATAAGACCCAAAGCCCTCTCTTTTTGCTCTAGAGTCGAGCCTTGCTTTTTTACTTGCTTCAACTCTATTTTTTTCATCAAAAGCTTCTTGCCCGCCAGCCATCTTTACGCGATATTCAAGCTCTTGCCTAGCATATAAATTATCCAACGCTTGTCTTGCTTTATCTTGCTCCCTTTGTTGTTCAGCCCTTCTTTTATTAAATTCTTCTTGTCTTCTCGCTTGTTCCGATTCAAGTTGAATCCTACGCCTTTCTGCATCTCTCTCTCTTTCTGCTTGTGCTTCCAATCTTTGTTGTCTTAGTAGCTCATTTTTGCTATCAAATCTAAACGAAGGCTTTTTCTTTTCTGCTTCAGCTTCATCATTAAGCCTTTTTTGTTCTGCTCTTATCCTATCTTCTTCTCTTATTTTATCTTTTAAGGCCCTATCTCTAATAGCTTGTGCTTCTAATATTCTTTTAACAATTTCTCGTTTTTGTAGCTCATCAGCCTCATCAGTCAAAGCTTTTCTATTAGCTTCATCAATTTGTGTATTTAATAAAGCGGCATCTTCTGCTTCTTTAGCTATGTCAATTTCATTTCCGGTTCTGGCATTAGTGATCTCTGAGACACCAAACAAACCAGTCAAACCTATTCTACCTCTAGTTATAAGGTCGTATTTTCCTTCTTCTTGAAACTTAGCAATCGTACCTTCAGCCGCACCCGTGGTTTTTAAACCTATGGTTTTTTGTCTATAGTTAATATCTTTCAAGGATTCGTCGTCAAGACCCATCTTTTTTAATGTCTCATTTATCCTTCTTGCTACACTTACCGCTGCCTCTTGTTTCTCTAGGTCTTCTAGGAAAGTAGCCAAAAGTTCTTCTTCAGGAACATTTTTTTCCATATAAGCATTTCCAAGCCCACTACTCAAGGCTGTGTCAAATAATATATCAGATTTTATTCTCTCAAAATCGCTTTCAGATATTACGCGCGTTACTGCCCCTTGTAAGCCATCTAGATTTTCTTGAGCCAGTTTAAGTTTCTGAGCTTCTTTGGTTGGATATCTCTGAAATACATGATCAATATCTTTACTTTCAATTTTACCCTTTTCAGCATTTGTAATAATTGTTTGAATTCTAGCTTGCTCAGTGGCGGGTAAAGAGTCGATATCTGTTGTGCTAAATGCTTCTCCAAATATATCTTGAAGCATAAGATTGGAAGTAGCAGTAACCGGAGCTTGCTCGGCAGTACTAACAATCCCCGCTATTAATTGCTGGTCTAAAGCATTTTGCTGACTATTTATTTTACTCTGCGTTCCCGCTCGTATCCTTGCGGCAAGATCGTCTGTAGCGTTTGCCGTTGCCGCACCCGAATTTGTAAACTTCGGTGGCAATGTAAGATCGTCTGTCACCGAGGTCGGCTTGTTGATTAAACCTCTGGTAGCATCGTCCCCAGTAGTAGTTAAAGCTCTGGCAGCATCGTCCCCAGTAGTAGTTAAAGCTCTGGCAGCATCGTCTGTAACCCCAGCGGTTATTAAGCTGGTATTAGTTAATCCTAATTCTGCTTGCGCACTTTTTCCAAACAAACCTTCAATCGCTTGCGCTCTGGTTCCGTTGGTAATAATCTCACCAGACCCATCAAGTACAAACGGTGAGTTTTTACCAAATTCATTTGACAATTTTGTAAATAACTGTTCCCTTCTTGCTGGGTTTAATGCGTTTGCCGATTCTGAAAAACGCTTCATACTACCAGCAACAGAACCAACACCAACATTTTCAATACCCTCACCAAACTTTAAAGCTTGTGCTACTCTTATTTCCTCTATTAATACGTCAGCGTGTCTTATAGCCTGACGAACATTTCCTTCTATTTGTTTTTTACTTGTTGCAAAAGCAAAACTTCTATTAGCTACATTTTTGCCAGAAATCTTTAAAGCACTTTCTCCTACAGGTATGCCTTTTGCTATAAGCTGTTTTGATAGCTCTGAATAAACTTCAGGAGGAACCACACCTCCATTTTGCGCAGCTATCTTAGATAAGATATTGTTAGCTGCATGTAAACCTTCGTGTGATAAAGTCTCAGCAGCGCGCTCACCAGCAGCAACTTGTATCGTATTAGTTTTTGCTACGAACTCACCATATTTGTTCTTCAATGGTGCATTTGTTACAATTTTAATATCATCTACATAACCTGCGAGCTGGGCTTTCATGCTAGATTGAGCAGCTCTAGCGGCAGCGACTCCCGGTGCTTCTATTGCTACAGTAGACTGAGAAGAAAGCGGAGATCCTAACAGTGGAGTGGTGGGAGTTTGGCCGTAAACTGTAGCGTCTTCTATTAGATTTTTTGCAACCTCTTGGTTAGCACGACCTTCTGAGCCTACCGTTATAATTTCAGTTTGTTTAGCGCCAGTTCCTGCTGTCTTTGCTGCATTGGCGGTTTTCGCTGCTCGAAAACTATCTGTGGCAGACTTAACTTGACGGCTGGCATCATTAAGTAATTGCTCCATTACTTCGGGTGAATATTTACCGTTTAATCTTCCTAAGCTAGTTCTGGCGTTTGCAGCTAGAACCTTTGCCATATCATCAGCTTGGGTTGCAAGTATTTGAGATTTAGAACTAAAGTTGCTCAACAACTTCTGCGCCATTAGTTTGTTAAACTCTTGTCGGGCCGAAGCATAGGCAGCAGAAGAGGAGGCATTAGCCGCTGCTCCAGCGGCACCGCTAGTAGCTTGATTTGCTTCTCTCTGACCTGCCGTCTTAGCCGCTTGTTGTGCCGATCCAGAACTTTTTGCCGCGTTTGCACCGGCGCTTGAATTCCTAACAACTTCGTCTATACTCTTTGAAGATTCTCTTGCTGCTGCTGCTGTTACATCATCAGTCACGCTAGTACCAACAGGGAGTTTACTTCTAAGTCTATATGAAACACTTTGAAGTGCTTTTGCAAAAACTCCAGAATTAGCGCCAGCTTGGAAAGTAAGAAGTTTATCTATGCCAACTCCGACCTTGTTGAGAGCAGGAATCTTTGATGCAACGACCTTTGCTTTACCTATACCCGCTGTCACAGCCTTTCCAATATAAGGGCTAGCAACTGTCATCCCTTTAGTTATGGATCTATTTAGAGCAGCTGTTTCTAAATCTTTAATGGCGCCTTGTTTTAGTTCTCCACCAAGTTCTGCGTCTACAAGATTCGCCGCAACACCTTTCACTAAAGCTGAACCAAGACCAAGCCTGCCGGTCGGATCTAAGTAAGATGCCGCTGACGCAGCATCATTTAACGGGCCTACAAGCAGCTCAGTCCCCGCACTCATATTATTTCTAGCAATTGCTGAATTTAACCTCGCTCTAGCTCTATTGCTATCCCTTTCTTTTGCCGCTGTTGTTTTAGCGGATGGTTGAAACGGTATCTCAGTGTTTGTTTTTAAATCTCTTATAAATACGCCACCTCCACGTTCGATCATTTCATATCTATCAGGATAGTTTGCTAGTAAAAATTCTGCTCTTGATGTATTTGATTTTTTATTATCTTCTGGGACAAGAGCGCCTTCTTCGGCATATAGAACGCCGTTACTAATCATACCACCAGTGCTAGCATAAACGGTTTTACCGCTATTCATATTTTGTAATATTGATAAATTATTACCACTTTGAACAGCTTTTCTATTTACAACAAACTCTCCGGGTGTGAGCATAGCTGGAACAGTATCTGTACCCCTTGGTACAAATACTCCATTATTGGCATAAACAGTACCACCGCTAGAGAGTGTTTTCGTATTTCCTGCGACTTTTTGTGGTTCATTAATCTGACCCCTTAGCTCTACCACGTTGGCGTCAACTCGAACTAGATCGCTTTTAACAATTTGACTAGCAGTATCAGCCACCTCCTGAAGAGCGCGTGCAGCCTCTCTACCAGATCGCTGTAAGTCAAGAAGCTCTGGCGTGGTTTCACTTAAAATAGAAACATTTTCTTCGGTTGCAAAGCCACCCAGCGCAGCTCTAGCCTGCCTTCTTCTCTCTTGTGGTGTTTGATCTTCAGTTTGAAGGCTAGCAAATGCTCTACCTATTGCATCTTGAGTAAACAATCTCAAGGCTCGCTGATCCCCTGACTTTAACGCTGAAGCGGCAGCGGCAGTTTCTTGTTGCTCAAAGAAACCTATAGCATCACCCTCTATCAACTTTTGTAATGCAGATTTTTCTAGATCGTTTTTCTTCTTGGCTAGCTCTATTTCTTGCTCAGTTAAACCGATTCTCTGTCTTAGGTTGTCAAGCAAAGATTTTTGCAATGTCTCTAGTTGTGATCTTCTTGCTTTTTGTTCTTCGCCCCGCCCTTCGGGAAGTGGGCCAGCTGCATTTATACTTTCAATTTGTGCTACTAATCTCCTATTGATAGCCACAAGGTCATCAGGAGAAGAGCCGCTAGCCGTTCCACCAATACCTGCTGCTGCCAAATCAAGGTTTAATTGCCTATTTAGGTTTTCTAGCTGTTCAGCAAAAGCGACAGCCGGGCCACCAAATTTTTCTATGGCTTTAGCCGCCTCAATCTGAACTTTAAGCGCATCTTTCTGAGCTGAAACCAAATCTTTCTCTAATTCAATTCTTTTTTGTAAAATTGGCTTTAGCTTATCCTGCAATTCAGCGGTCTTTTTAAATGACTCTATTTGAACTTGAGTAGCTTGACCCAAATCTCCAAAGACACTTTGAAAAAATCCGCTAATATCTCCCTTTTTAATCTGATTCTGTATTTCTTCTGGAAGTTTGTCAAATTCAAGATTACCGATTATAGCTAAGAGCCTATCTCTAATTGGTGAGTCATCTGGCACTAATTCAAGTAGCTCTTCTTTAAGAATATCTGTCAACCCAGTACCACCACCGGTAAAATCAATATTTTCTTCTAATTTTTTATTTATATTAGGTATAATATTTACAGCTTCTTTTTGTATTCTATTTAATTCACGTATTGTGTTAGATAGATTTTCAACCTCTTTTTGGTCTCCACCAAATCTTAAAAATTGCTGTTCTAGAGAGACTAAAGACTTATCAATTGAAGCCGAGTCGATATTAGCTCCAGCAGCGGTTATTGAAGCCTCTAAAGTTCTAGCGGCAATCGAAAGGCTGTTAAAGCCCGGCTCAAAAGAGGCAATTGTATTTTCCACCTTGACGACTCTAGCATCAATGGCGGCTGTTACACCTTGAAGTCCAAAGTTCAATGCTCTCAAGAAATCTGCATTTCTTTGGGCGGCATCTGCCATATTATTTATAGCTAGTTCAGCATTTTTAATATCTTCATCATCAATCATACCTCTTGCTTCTTTTGGTATGATCTTGTTAATAAGTTCTTCTGCGCTAACTGGCTTACCCGCAGCTATACTATCGTTGATAGCTTTTCTTAAAATTTCAGAGTTTATACCTTTGTTCAGAGCTTCTGTTACTAATTTTTCTCTATTTTTAACTTCTTGTTCTTCTATTTTATTATTTTTAGATATTACCTCTTCGTCTGGGCCGCCAAACCCTAAAATACTGGTTCTTTGTTTTTGAGCTGCTATTTCTGCTTGAGCAAGTCTTGTTTTAGATTCAGAAATTTTTATTTCTTCTTTTAAGCCACCGCTCAAAGCCCTCAAAGCCTGATCTGACGTTGCGCCACCCTGAGCAAATGCCTCTAAAGTTTGAGAAGCCTTCTTAGAAGACTCTGCTAACTCTTTATCTAATCTAACCCTTTCGGCTGCCGCTGTAGCCTGAGCTGCAATTAAAGTGGTTGTATTGCCAGTAATCCTGCCAAACTGATCTGTAATGTATGTAGCTTGCTCTGCACTTAATCCGAATTTTATTAAACCACCGGCTACAAGCCCAACACCAAGTCCAATGGGGCCAAATGCCGCGCCAAGAGCAACAGCTCCAGTTGCCAATTTTGTTTGAGAGCTAGCAACTTGAGCGGCTACAGAAGCGCTGGCAGCCTGTGCCACATTCCCCTCTTCTATTGCTTTGTTAGCCTCTTCCTGTTTTCCTGAGTACGCATCTATTAAACTACCTGCCGCATAAGCAGCAGAACCAAATACTGCTATTCTCGCTCCAACGCCCTTTAGAACCTCCTTAAAGCCTTTACCAAAACCGCCTTTTGTGCCAAGACCACCAAGCAGTGATTGTTTAGTTAGACTAATACCAAAAGCCTCTAAAGCGGTAATAGTTGCGCTTATAGTTGTAACACTATCAAGAAAGCTATTTTGCATCCTCTGAGCAGCTGTAGAAGCTTCTTCTACCCTTGGTATAAACGCAGAAGCCATAGTAATAGAGCCGAAAATTTCTGCGGAGGATTTTTTCTCAACCTCTCTTGCGTTTTCTTCATTCGCACTGGTCAGCGCTTTGGTGCTACTTGTAAGACTATCAAAACCTGCGTCTTTCTGACCACCCGAAGGTTTGCTAGACAAGGAACTACTCGTTGAATTATTAGATATTTCTTCAGCTGCATCATCTAAACTTTGTGAAACCTTCTCTCCAGACTTTTCGGCCTTACTTGCAAATTCCACAAAGAAGTCGTATATCTTCATTCCGCCACGATCAATGGCCTTAAAGACCTTTTCAAATACCTCTTCGCCCTTCTTATTAATATTATCTATAAAACCTTTTGACCCACCCGTACTAGAAACACTACCGCCGCTCTGAAATCTCTGAACACCAACGGGACCGCCCTTGGCAAATCCAGCTACGCCCTGCTTATTCATTTTATTTAGGTTAGCATAGCCAATACTTTTTGCTGCACTTGCATTGAAAACAAATTCACCCGGAGTCAAAAGAGCTGGAACGGTATCAGACGGAGCAGGACCACCATTCGCCCTTTTTGCAGGGAAGCCACGACCAGCAACCTGATTCGCCCGTTTTTTCTTTTCTGTTTTAGCTTGCGAAGAAGCCCTTTCTTTATCTCTAAACTCTTTTCTTGGGTATTCTTCATTGAGAATACCATCTTGTATAAGCTCTCTTTTGATTTGACCGACAATCTTGCCTTTCATGTTTGCATCGCTAGCAGCTTCTAAGCTAGCTTTATAATCAATATATTGATCTGGAAGTCCAGAAAAGTTATCTTTTAAAGATGCGGGCAATCCATTTGGAGCGTCGAAAGGTCTATCTGAATCATTATCAGGAGTAGCATACTGACCGCTCCTAGAAATAGAGTCCATTGTAGTTTCAAACAATCTACCAAATATAGAAGTATTTATACTCTTAATAAAATTAGATGTTTGACTTTTATCTATTTTAGCATTGGGTGTTCCAAGATCGTTTGCGAGAGACGCCGTAGATGTATTGATACCTGCAACAAGACCGTCTTCAAGTGACATTTTAAATTTGTCAGATGTTTCTTTATTTAATCCAGACTTAGCAATATTAAAACTTGAAGATTTGTAATATTTAGATACGGGATCTTTGCCCTTTGGTAGAGATTTGAATTCTGTAAATTCTTTCTTTATATCTTCGCCGGTAATATTTACTTTTTTACTAGAGGCGGCTTCTGGATCTAGAATAGCAGCTCCGGCAGCTTTTTGATTTACAATACCACCAGCGGCGAATTTTTGAATAAGACCACCGAAGAATTTTTTACCAAGACCGCTTGTTATATCTTCATATACCGCAATATTACCTAAATCAAATGTATTTTTCTTAGGCGTTAAGGCAACATTATTAGTAAATCTATCTTTAACTACTGAGTCTGTATTAGCTTTTGGATCAACAGCAGATCCAATCATTTTAGTATTAATGTTAGCGTCGTCAATAGTTTCTTTTTTACTTTTTATTTCTATTATTTTTCTACCAGAAGGTGAAAATGCGTCAATTCTTGGTTGACCCGCGCCGAATCCAGTTCCATCTGCGGGTTTAATCTCTCCAGCAGCTTCTAAAACATCCTCAAAAGCTCTTCCTCTAGCCCTGTCGTCGCCGGTCTTAACCGCCGACTTATAAGCTAAGTAATCCTTATTTCTGTCTTCTTTTGGCAACCTATTTATGAAAGACTGATTTTCAATATTTATTCTTTTGTCTCCAGTCCTAGAATATTTAAATTCATCTTCTGGATTAAATCTAGTTGGTCTTTTTCCATTTTCGCCAGAAGCACTAAACTCAACCCCTTTGGCTTTATAGAAAGTTGGATCTATATCTGGATCTAGAGTAAGAGATTTTGTTGCGTTAAAATTAGCTACACTTCCACCTTGAGCAAATTTATTTTGATTCATTGCCGCAAGAGTGCCAGCGCCTAATTTTTTAACACTAGATTTTCTTATAACAAACTCGCCCGGCGTAAGCATGGCGGGAACAGTATCGCTATTACCAACTCCGGGTACAAATCCGCCAGTATTAAACGCTAGTATCTTACCGCCCTGATTTCTGGTCTGACCAGTGAAACCACCTTTAAGCGCCCTGCCAAATCCAGATATACCCTTTAAGGCTTTAAATGCGCCAACCGCCCCAATTAAAGGCAAGATGGGTTTAATAGCATCAGCTAATTCCACAAAAGAATCTGCAAGACGCAGAACAGTTCTGCTAGCAGTTTGAAAAGTTCCCGTTTCAGAAAAAGACCTAATCAAAGCTAAGAATTTTTCTCTGGTCTTTTCTATTTGAACGGCGAGAGATGCTTGGGCTTTTCTAGCATCTTCATCTAAACTTGTCCCACCCTCAATAGCAGCCTGTCTAGCTCGTTCTGCAACCTCAAACTGCTGCAAAAGAGGGATAACTTTACCAATCTGTCTAAACCCACCAAGCTCTTCGGCTATTTCGACAAATTTAATATCACCCTGCTCTAGCCCCCTTAACGCCTGACTTAATCTTTTGATAGCTTCAAATGGACCAACAAACTTGCCATTGAGATCAGTTAACTTAACGCCAAACTGTTCTAGATATTTAATAGTAGTTGGTCGCTGAATACGTGTAAGAATTGTACGCAAACCAGTCGCAATACTTTCTGCACTTTCACGAGTAGTAGCACGAACACTAGTAAAGAGACCTAATAGCTCTTCTAGCTGACCACCCGCAGAAACAAACACACCACCAGTACGGCGAACGGCAGATATCAAGTCACCAGATTCGACAGCAAATTGACCAGCCACAGCATTGATTGCGCCAAGCTGTTGCTCCAACGCGCCAACACCCTTACCAAACTGACTAAGGATAGCAATGGCACCTTCCGCTGTTTTACCAATATCTTCAAATGTAGGCGCTAGAGTAGTCTTTGCTAAAGCTGTTAATGCAACTTCTAATCTTGAGGCTTCAATACCAGCCTGAGCCAATATTCTCGTAGCAGAAAGAAGAGACTGAGAAGAAGCACCAAGAGAAGTAGCTAGCCTTGTGATTGTATTTTCTAGTTCTTGAAGGTCTTCAATATCCCTCCTAGTAACTTGAGAGATTTTAATCAACTCCCTTTCAAAATCAATAGCCTCTTTGGTTGCATTACTAAGGCTATTAGTAAATAAACTAACACCCCTAGTAGCAATAGCAAAAGCTGTAAACCTTCTTATAGATACGCCTAAATTCTTGCCGAGGTTAGATGCTAAATCATTAGATTCTTTAAGCTGTTTATTGACACCAGCAATCTGTCTAGCAGCTTGGGCGCTATTTTTAACCTTTAGGTCTATCTTTACGCCATTTAGCTGATTCTGTATATTGCTGATTATTTGCCTAGAATTTCTAGGTGCGCGTAGCTCTAGCTCGGCAGTTAATACGAATTTAGACATTTTTGCTCTCTAATATGGTGTTATTGAGCTACACTATCCGTTTTACTTTCTGTAGTTTTCTTTGTTGTTTTCTTTACTCTCGGTCTACGAGTTTTAGGTTTTTCCTTTGGTTTGTCTTCAGACTCATACTCAACAGTTAATAGATAATTACCATCTTCATCTAGAGGGTTTCCTGCAATGTCAACCCTATTCCCCTTTTCGTCAACGTAGTGACCAAATTCATTTATCCTTCTGCCCTCAAGATCAACCAACTCCTTGTCTTCATTAACCAAACTTCCGTCATCGTTAACTAGACCAAATCTTTTGAGGAATTTATTTTCCGGCAATGCTTCTTCAGTTTTTGGATCATATCCATACATCATTTCTGCTAGTTTTGAGGCAGCTGAGTATGCAATCTGATCAGAAGCTTTTGAGTTATAATCTTCTATATCTTTATACACTCTTTGTCCGTTTTCATAGAAAGTACAGTTCGCTACAATATAGTCGAATCTTGCGTTATCAGCCAGCGCTTCTGCCGTGTTTTGTTCTAGGTTAGATCTTTTTGTGTAAATATCTCTAAGTCTTTGACGTAAAAACCTCATCGTTATGGCAATCTCTTTACCTTCATTAAGAAGTCTTTTCTTTTTGTCTTTTGACCCTAGATATAATTCTTTTTCTAGTTCGGAAATTTTTTCAATAATATCAGTCTCTTCTCTAACTGATTCTTGAGACCAAATACCCTTCTCTACCATAAACTCGCCAAGCTGCTCTCTGGTTTTAATGCCATCTTCAATGCACTCAGTCCAGACTTTAGCTTTGTATCTGTCTGCTTTAGAGATCACGTTAGTTGGTGGTTGTGTAACATATATCTTTATAACTTTATCGTCGATCTTAACTTCTACGTCTTTTCTATTCATTTGATCCTTCCTTATCGTTTCTAACTGGAATGTTAACAGAATATCTTAACCATTTTACATCATATTGAGACAACTCAGCATCAACATTTTTAGCTTGCGCATTTCCCTTGTCTAATATTTCCTGACGGGTTTTTTGATATATTTCGTACATCGTTTTTTGCTCAGGTGTCATGTCATTAGGATCACCCTCCCAAAGAAACCCGAAGTGTTTTTCAATACTACTAAGCGAACCAATCATCGTAGTAGTAACTTTCTTTTTTAATATCTTAGATAGTCTATCTTTAGAGTCAAAATTAAATTTTTCCTCTTTAATTTTTTTATACTCTTGATGCTGTCTTATTAAAGAGTTGTAGTTTTCCATTTTATCTCCTGAAGTTATTTTTCATTCCTTGGGCGGCTTGTGTTTTTAATTTAAGCTGCTCATCTTGAAAATCTATTTGATTGACTTTCCCCTGTTTTCTAATTTGCGCAAATCTTCTCTGCTTTACTGCCTTTGATCCAGCCGAGTTAATTTCATCTATTTTTTTGGCACTCTCTTTATCTGAAGCCATTAAAAATACTTCTTGAGAATTAGCCACCTTACCGTTAAGTTTATCTTCCATTCCTTTTTCTTTCTTTTCTTGTTGTCTTTTTCTACTCTGTACTAGAAACCAACCATCCAACATGTCGTCATCTTCAATAACTTCATTTTCAGGGCAGTCCATAGACTCTTGAATGTTATCGTACATCTTAGACCATATAACCATGTTCTTCTGATCTACAGATAATTCTCTATCCTTATTTAAAAACAATTTATCGTAATCATCCTCGTATATATTCCAGAGAGTTCTCCAAGGTTCTGATCTAGCCAAGAGCCTAATAGAAGTTTCTGAAAGTAATTGCGAGTAAAAGAAATTAGTTAAGAAGTCGATAGAGTATTCATTAAAGCCGTATCTTAGCCCATTAGAGTACGTGCATCTTCTTGTTAATTCATATGACTTTTCAGAAGTTGCGATGCCCTCGCAGGTTTTAGAAAAATACTTATTCTTCTTTTCAAATAGTTTATCCAGCGCTTTATTTGCGGCTTGAAGATACAACTTAGAAGTTTTTACCAGTGCTGTATTAACTCTTTCTTCATATATCTTAATTTTTAATTTCTCTACATCCTCTCTAATTGTCTTTATCTTAGCATCTTCCTCTTCTGACCATAGCTTATTATCAATCATCCATTTTAAATTATCATCTACTGTCATGCAACCTTCATCAAAAGATGATTCATAGGCTTCATTGTATATGATATTTGACTCTAATTCGTCTTCAACTGTCGGCGTAAGTATAGTAAGTTTTACATCCTTCCTTTTAAACCAATACTCTCCTAATCTTATCCTAGATACAAAATACTCCCGCTCATGTTGCTTCATTAAAAAACCTCATGGCGGGAGTAGATGTGTGCATTTTTTTCCTTTTCTTATATCTATCCTAACTCTCGGCTAACTAATTACTGACCGGCAGACCAAAGGTTGGTTGAGCTTCCACCTTGACCCATAACGCTTTCGCTATTGTGACCAAGTTGTAGAACGTCAAAGTCATTGAAGTTAGAGAAGCTGTAACTATTTGAAGCGTTACCACCGGTAGCATCACCTCCACCGTAAGAAATACTTGACAGTCTATTCTTGGAGCCTAAGTCGAAAGCCATTCCGCCTCTAAGCGCAAAGTAAATAGTTTCTTCAGAGGTGTTATTACCCGAAGAAGCAGTATCGAAGAGCGCTGGATCTCCGTCTTCGAGCGCCTCAACGAAGTCGCCAGACGTTGAAATTGCTTCAATTTCACATGTAACCTCGACCGGAAAGGCTGCTGGTCTATAGAAAGGAGTCTTTCTACCAAGCTCAAAAATGTCTTCACGACTAAAGTCAGTACTGATACTAACATTTTGAATAGCAACATTTAAATATCCGGTTCCATCTCCATTGCTGTAAGCGTTTCCTGCGTCACCACCCTGAGTTCCGTAAATACTTTGAGGAAGGATGCTGTAATCCATTCTAATGTCTTCACGCCTTTGAACACCACCACTACCAGCAGCTAGCGCAAATGGAGAATCGTCACCGTCAAAATCAGCAACGTCTGCATCTGCCATATCGTTTGTTAGCCAAGTTTTATTATTTCCAACGAGGGTTACACTCTCTGTGCAGTTTCCATCAACTGGGAAAGTGTAAGATACGCTGGAGATAAACATGCCCGTACAGGTAACTTGGGTTTCAGCACTACCGGTTGAAGCAGAAGCGATATTGTTGGAGCCTTCATCGAAGATACCAAGTCTCAAGTCACACTGCTCTTTGGATCTAGCAACCAGTCCGCTGTTGGACGTTCCGGTCACGCCGGTAGAAGCCATAAGATACAACAACGGATATCCGTCAAGAACTTTCTCCAAGGTAACTTCAATGTCTGGAGTACCTTCGATGTTCTCGTAAATCTCAATCTGACCAAGTTCAAAAACTTGCTCTAGGTTGAAGTTGGTAGTGATACCGACACTTTGTACGCCGTGTACCATGTCAGCAGCTGCTGGTGCCTGCCCAGTAGCAGTAATAGCTACACCTTGGCAAGAATAAATGATTCTTTGATTATTAGACATTTTAAGTCTCCTTGTTAAAAAATTATATCTAACTAATTATACACAAAAATACTAAATATTTGTTTTTATACCCTCTGTAGAAAATCTAACTATGCCACCAAACAGATTAGAATCAATCATTTTCATTTGTTGGACATTGCAGTTTGTCAACCGCAAACTACCGCCATAGTAATTTTCTAAAATTTCGGGGTATCTATAGGCCCCGGAAACAGGAACGCCCCTATAATCTAATGGATATTTATAATCGTCATTTATAGCATTAGAGTCAAAAAGAGGTATAGTTTTATCACTTTGTAAAGAAACTATATCTAACAATTTATTTCTAGTTACTTCATCTTCAGCTACGCAATGAAGAATAACATCGGAATACACCCATTGACCACCTCCTAGTTGATATCCTTTAAACTTCCTGACTGGCACAACCTCTACAGCAATTGCAGGTAATTGTAACCTAGAGTCTGGCGGTAAATTCCAAACCCCTCTGTCTCTGTCGTAAAAATTTGAATTTGGCTCTAAAGTATCCTTTTGTATCTGTGTTAACCAAGGTAAATTAGAAGCATAAACAATGTTAATCCACTTATAGCTATATTCAGCTTGAACTATAGAATTAGCAGATATAGGGTTGTCAAAAATAACTCTACCATTAAAATGATCAATATAGTGTGCAAACTCACCAGTAGTATTATTTGGGTAGAAGTCCCCGTTAACGTAAACCCCTGAAACTCCGGGATTTGCATTATCAGTTCCAACCAGTGGCTCAGGCGAGTAGGAAACACCACTTTGCCACACCCAATTCTTTCTAAACCCTTCCCAACTCTCACCGACATTATAAGTTCCACTTCCAGTAGTTCTCAAGCGACTATAATCATAGCCATCAGGAGAAATTTCTCCTAACTCAACATTAAAAAAATTACCAATATCTAGTAAAGCCCAGTCGAAGTATTCAATTAACGCATCCTGTATCTCGTTATACAGGGTATACGATTTAATATCTGATATACCTTTTAGGGGCTTATAATAATTAGACATTTAAGATCCTCAAAATAATTTTTTGTATCTCTTGTTCTTTTTTGCTAAATGCTCTTGTGATAAAATTATCTTCTATTGTGCCAGAAAACTCAGGGGAAACACGAAAACCAGACCCAAGCTTCATAGTACCCGCTCCAGCTCTACCTAAATTGCTAGGAACAAAAGAATATCCTACTACTATAACCTCATCTCCTCTAGTTAATAACCAATCTAACCAATTCAACGAAATGCCCTTTTCTGTGATAACATCGTAACTTAAATCTCCCAATAGATTGCTAAATGTGGTGGATTGAAAATTAATAATAATACCACCCTTTAATGTATTCGATATTGGATTTATTTTAACTTCTATGGAATCAACAATTGAATTTATAATACTTGGTATAATCTGAGATGCCTGACCCGGATATAACCCAAACTGAGCATTTAACGAGCTTGAATCACCTTCTGATAGCAAGCTAGATATTTCGGGTTGTACAGAAACCCACTCAAAAGATTTACGTTTTATCTCATTTCTTATTCTATTTAAACTTCTATTAAAAAGTTTTTTAACTTCTTCTGACAAAGCCTTCTTAAACTTCTTCTCTATTCTTAAATCACTTTCTACTAATCTTATTGGCATTAGTTCCTCTCCCAGAACATACACCAATGTCTCTCTTTATGGAACCCAACCGGAAAGGGTTCTCCCCACTTTTGGAATCTTAGTTCTAAGTCGTCATTAATTTCTTTGTGGACAATTAACTCTTTCGCTCTAAGAACTTTGTCTAAGTCCTCAGAAAGAAATATAGTTTGTATTGCATTGTCTGGGATTACTATATTGCCGCCAATTTTTAGCCAGCTTTTCCTTTCCCAGTAAACCTTCATCTTTATGTCTTGAAGTTTTTCAACTTCTTTTATAACCTTATCATTCCTTCTATAATCTCCATTATTCCTTCTATGGGGATTAACTGACCTATTATCTGGAATATTATTAAATGAATTATCTATAACTTCGATCTTTTCAATGAACACCAACTGACACGTTACCCCAAATATGTCATTGATAGTAGAATCAATAATCTCTTTATATTTATCAAAAACGCTTTTAGGTATCGAGATTGGCATTAAATTAACCTATTTTATATGCTAAATGACCACCAAAATTACCAGCTAAATTCTCTACAACCAAGCTTTCGCCGGGAAGTGTTCTGTACATAATCTCATTATCATTCGCAGAAACACCTCCATTAGCAGCTAAGTACAACGGACCACTGAGGGGCGTTCTACCAGCATCGCCAGAAGAAAATATCTGGAAGGTAGAATTTGAATCAACAACAGAAGTATATGACATAACAGATATTTGATATCCGTCAACGCCATTTACAAGAACCGTTTGACCGGCTGAACCACTAATAGCAACAAATGAAGGGTCTGTGCTATATTGATAATTTCCATCATCGGGTAGCGCAGTATTCAATAGTTGCGATGACATCGCTTGGCTATTGCCATTTAAGTTTGTGTATGATATCCCACCGAATTCATTGAATCCATTGGAGTTAATCACTTTCATGTTAGACATTTTTCTCTCCGATTATTACGTTAATTGACCACTAACCCAACTTGTGCCATTGGCTATCATAATAAAATTATCGCCAGTAGCAAAGGCTATGGCTCCAGTGTTTTGAGCAGGAATTCGATTCTTCACATCGTCCACTAAATTGAAAGTTGGAACAGTTAAAAACCCATGTTTGTTAACAATGGTATTAGACATTCCACTATCAGAAACGACTTGAGGGTATGTTTGAGATATTTCTTTGTTCGTTTGTAATTGATTAAAGTTGCCGGTTCCAGCGGTGTGTAGTTGATTGTTATCAAAAGTTAAACCACTACCAACTGTCTGAAAAGTATGATTACTCCAACCGCTAACATCAACAACAAATCCAGATAAACCGGGTATGTCGTCTAGTCTTAATTGTCTAAAGGTTGGATAATCTTGAGTCAAGACATCTTCACCAGATGGACCACAAAGAACATATGTTCTAGGCTGTTTTACAAATTCTAATCTTTGTGAGACTAAGCCAGTGAAGTCAAAAACTGCATCAGTTCCAGTATTATTACTCAGCTCATTTCTCATAAACGGCTCCTTCTGATAACCAGTACCAGAACCGTCTACCGCATTAAAATGTATACCGTTATGAATTATTGTAAGACCGCTATTAGTTATAACACCACTAACATCTAAAGCAGAAACGGGAGTTGTATTATTTATCGCCATTCTACTTGTGGAAGTATCAATAACGAATCCAGCGTCAGTTTTTAGTATTTGGTTTGTGTCAAATACCGCTATCTCATTATTTCCGGGTGTCTCATAAGCTGTGAATACAGCCTTTTCTCCGGGGTATGTTAAGTACACCTCTTTTAAGCCAGAGTGAAAATTTACCTTATTATCAGAATTGCTACTATTAAAAATAGCTGTTCTGTAGATATAATCTTTGGGGGTTGAATCTCTAACAAATATACCAGAGCCTACTTCATAATCTGAACCGTCCGAAGCAGCGTAGAATACCGTATCTCCAGAAGCAAAGTATTTACCGAAGCTACTGAAACCATTAGGTGTCTCTTCTAAACAAAACTGGTCGAAGCCCGTTGTTCTAGATACTTGTTTTACTCTATCTGTTAGTGATGGATTTACATTTGGCATGATTTACCTACTAAGCTACAGTCGGGGGTGTTCCAGAAGAAGATCCAAGATCATAACCAAAAACAACAAGATCGTTCTGAGCGGCATCAACCAAATCGCCATCGTCTTGCTCTACCCTGAAGTAAATACTTCTCAAAGACGTTCCGTCGTCACCTTCTCGTCGCAAAAGACCAACGGTATTAGGCTGCATAGAAGCCTCATTGATATTGTCGCCTAAGCCATTACTGTTGGCGATAGCGACATAATTATTATTATCTAAGATACCACTATTAAATGTAATCTTATAAGTTCCTTGGCTCATTCTCTGAATACCTGACACATTATAATAGGCATCAACACTTGGAGGTGCGCCTCCAGAGAAAGAAACCCAAGCTTTTGCAACGCCATGAAAACTGTCTATTCTAGAATTATCTAGATTAAATTCAAGCTTTCCAGACGTGCCAATATACATATCATCATGATCGCCCTGATGAACAAATTGAATACCTCTGTCTTCGGACGATCCGTTCTCTAAACCTGAACTATTAATCCAATTTTCATTACCAACGCCAAAATTGGCGTTCATAGCTCTTACACCATTTAGGTTTATGTATTGAGGATGGTCATCGTCCAATAAACTGCTTGCATCTAGTTGACCATGATCTATAGAGTTATTTCCGGGGTAGGGATCTCTTTGAAGTAATGTTGGATTCTCGTCGCTATTTGGGAACATCACGCCGGATTCTACATAAAGAATACCGTTCGTATCTCCCGGAATATGTCTAATCGTTACATTGTTATAGAATGGGTACTCAGTTTGTGTGTCACCACTCGCTACAATTCTAGATATAGAAGCTACTGTATCTTCCATATTATGACGAACATCGTAAGCAGAAATAAGTCCTGCATTATTATCTGCTAACTCCGAAGAAATACTCGCTATAATATCTCCAGAACTTCTTATTGTAGGCATTTTTCTCTCCTAGTAATTAAAATATCCACCAGATCTATGATCGGTATTGTTTCTCGTTATAAAATCTGAACCCGGAGAATATGGACTTAGTATTGCCTGTCCACTACTTGAAGACTCTCCAGATTCATAGTTAAATACTGCCTCTTCGTATTTAGAACACATGTCTTTGTGTAAGACTAATAATGTTTGGGCAATCCCCCGTGTATCAATAGCAGAAACCCCGTCTTTAATCGAAACTGCATTTGCGGCTTCTTTTTTAACTTCTCCACCTAAGATTATACACGCAGACTTTAAAGATACCAAAGTTATAAAGTCATTGTCTTTTGTTGCTGCATCCGTTGGGTCGGGTGATAATAAACAGGACTCCACATTAATGCTATAAGCATTAGCAAAGTCAACTTCTGATGTAACCAATTGCGCAGCTACTAATATACTTGTTTCAAGCCTATTATCACTAAAGCTGTAATTTTCTGAATCGGTGTCGTTAATAAGGTATCTAACAATCGTAGACATTTGACCTTGCCAGCTCATAACTACCCCTATAGGTTACAGTGTACTTGGAATGTATGGATGTCCGTGTGAAAAGTACCGTTTGAAAGGTAGACTTTTCCTTGTAGTTTATACTTTCCAACCTCGTCCAAATCTCCTATAACGGCATCATAATACATAACACCTGATGCCGCGCTGCCATCATTAAATCTACTAGCTGCTCGTGTCACCACTGTATCGCTTGGCTTTCTAAAGTCAACCTCAAGGGCCGTAGCTGCGGATATATCTACAAGATCAGCCCCATCTTTCACCGTAAGTAAAAATCGAGTCCCTATGTCATTTTGATGTATTTCACTAGGCATTTAATTTTCCAGTGTAAATTGAATTTGTTGATCTACGTATATGTCGTAAGTTTGCTGCTGATTTATGAACACAGGATAATACTCGTCCTGTTTAATATACACATCTATAGAATTTTGCCGCCCTATAAAAACTTCCCTAGAAATCCCCTGATCTATATAAATAACGTATTCTATATCATCTCCGTTGTACGTCTGGGTCATCTCTTCAGACGTGCTAATAGGAAATTCGTTTAGACAACTACCTATAAACATATTTAATTATACACATATTTAGGGTTAACCGTAAGAAACTCTCAATATCTGACCGCTATCCCATATAACGCCAGAAACTCCGGGATCTGAGGTTGGTAGATTAAACATCTGTAAATACCTCCCAAACTGACCCAACTTTAAATCTCCACTAGCGTCTACGGAAATTATTGGCAATCCCGTGATATCATTAACGCTAAATATTGTACCACTAGATAGATTATCTGTAATTCCAAAGAGTTGACCTTCTGTACCCTCAAAAGAAATTGCAGTTCCCGACGTGCTAGCGCTCGCATGACTTGACAAGACTTTCATTCTAATAGGAGTGTCGGTGACACCAGAACCAGTCATTAACAGGTTAGGAATAACATTTCCACTAGATGTTAGATTTATTTGCTCAAATGTTCCCGTGGCGCCAACAACTGATCCACCACCTCCTCCGGTTCCGAGTTCAGAGCCGTTGAAATGCAATGCACTACCACTTATATAAATAGCATTGGTTGTGTTGGATGGAATACCGGTAGCAAGATACACACCCCTATCTGTATATAAAGTTGTACTATTTGCGTATTCGCCAAGTTTAAGATCACCACTTGCGTCGTATTCTATAGCAGGAAGACCCGTGATATCAGAAACGCTAAAAATAACACCACTAGAAAGATTGTCTGTAATACCAAACAATAATCCATCTTCGCCCTCAAACAACAGGGCGGTTCCAGATCCCGTCGCGCTTTGATAGCTAGACAGAACATTAAGCTCAACGGCAGTATCAGTTGTTCCACTGCCGCGAAAAAGAATTTGAGGTTCGCCACTTCCGGGCGTGATTAAAATATCTTGTGACATTGTTATACTCCGAATCTGTGTCTTGTGGCGTTGTAATTTCTAGCGATTTCATCGCTAGTGAGTGCGCGATTATATAACTGAACATTGTATATTAGTCCGTTAAAATATCTATACCAACTAGTCCACCCCCAACGACCTATCTGGTAAGCGGGAGAACTTACTTGAGGAGAAGAGGTATAATTAGTAGAGGTAGAGAATTCACCATTTATCCATATTTAGAGCTGGCTACCGTTCCATAAGCCAACGCAAAAATTTACCTGATTATTTGGGGCCGTGCCGTTCGCAGACCTTAGTGGCTGATTAATCACAGTACCATAACCAAAGGTTTGATTAGCCCAACTATGATTTGTGATTATACCGTGGTCATATGCGTTACTTTGGCAAAAATGAACACCTCCAGCAACATCGTTGTGACTGGGAACCCCTGTGGCCTTATACCAAACACAAATAGTATTATGACCATTCACAAAAGAAGTATCTCCACCACTAATGTAGTCGTTAGTGCTACTAAGAGAAATTCCCCCGGCATTGTCTGAAGTGTAACTAGCATCGGTCATATTTTGAAAAGAAGAATTATTACCCCCCTTCAAGTCTCGCCATGTAGTTCCCCCGCTATATGACTCATCAACCCCAGCATCCAAATTCAAAACCAGCCCGTCTTGAACAATCCCGCGCTGCGCTTGGTAAAATGTATCTTCTCCTGCTTTAATACCCATTATTTGTATCTCCCAACTGTAGCTTCATAATTCTGGCGAACTTCGTCGGCAGTGAGTGCGCGGTTATAAACATTGACCGTTGCGATACTTCCGTTAAAATATGAGAAATGAGTAGAACCGTCAGCAGAACTACCAGAACCAACTCTAAACGGATCAGAATTCTGCATATTTGTTCCCGAAGAATTGCCACTGCTAGACGATTCCAGTTTATCATCTATATAAACCTTAGTACCAATACTTCTATCCCAAACGCCAGTTATCATCCTCCATCCAGTATTTCTTATGTCGGTTATACTATCAAGGGCGATGCCACCACCACCGAGATCACTAACATGTCTAACCTTACCGTCGCTGGTAAGAGATAAATACCATCTGCCAGAGTTGAGTCTAAAACTATGCTTACCTATAATAACGGAAGCGACGGAAGAGGAGGTTTTAACAAAAGCGCAAATGGTCATTGATTGATAACCCATATCCAATATATCGCCAAAATTTGTACTTTCATCAGCGCCATTGAATGTAAAATAGCCACCGTTATTATTATAAAATTGAGGAGCATTTTGAAGTGTCCCATCATACCCGCTCGCAGAGCGGTCACTCCAAGTCGTCCCCGACTTGGGGTAGCTACGTTGATTTGCAGCATCAAGGCACAAAACAAGACCATCTGTTACTATGGCGGGATTATATGATGAACCC
>Ga0181585_10000979_pt1 | contig 24794 bp, 21 predicted proteins | sample 071ome_29_FD_132469 | JGI IMG/M metagenome (GOLD analysis project Ga0181585, IMG submission 132469) | Coastal salt marsh microbial communities from the Groves Creek Marsh, Skidaway Island, Georgia - 071407BT metaG (megahit assembly) | ecosystem: Environmental > Aquatic > Marine > Intertidal...
GCGCGATCGAGCGCGACCGCGGTGGGTGGGGTAGGGGGCTTTTTTCGCGATTCGTGACTCGAGGTTCGTGGTTCGTGAAATGCGACATGCGAAAGGTACGGGCGGTTCGGTATCATAATGGGTTTCACGATGTGTTTTGTATCGTTTTATGATTAATACACAGGTAGGTAATATAGCCATGAAGGTGTGTTCGAGATCGAGTCGAGTCGAGCCGAGTCGAGTCGAGTCGAGTCGAGTCGGGCGCACACGCCGACGCGTCCATCGAGTCGTCATCGAATCGAACATGTCTGGGCACCACCAGGATTGGAAGGAGATCACGATCGGGAAACGACCGAGCTCGAGCGGGGGCGGGTCGGCGAAAGCGGCGAAGGACCCGAAAGCCGTCGCGGCGGTGCGTGCGCGACGACGACGACGACGATGCCGGGCGAGTGACGATTGGAGATTCTTCGTCCGCAGAGTCGCGGGGTGTCGACGGACGGACGGACGGACGACGACAAGTGGTGGGTGATGGGTGAGTGCGTGCGTGACTGACGATGAAAACGATGTTTGATGCGTTCGCAGGCGCTTCGGGCTGGTATGGCGGTGCAAACGGTGAAGAAGGGTACGAGAGACGACGAAAGAAGGAGGGAGAGGCGACTAGGGAAAGCGGAACGCGAAACTAGACGGACGACGGTGGTTTAAAAAACGAGGCAACCCCGACCGAAGGCATCGACAGAGAGATTGACTGACACTCGAACTTTTCTTGTTCACCGCGCGCGCGTAGACTCTGGGGCGGGACGTAACGCGCTCAAGCTCGAGCTCGACGACGAAAACTTGACGCACAAGACGGTGAGCGCCGACGTGAAGAAGGCGATTCTTCAAGGTCGATTGGCGAAGAAGCTCACGCAAGCGCAGTTGGCGCAACAAATCAACGAAAAGCCGCAGGTTATTCAGGAGTACGAGCAAGGCAAGGCTATCCCGAACCAACAAATTCTCGGCAAGCTCGAGCGCGTTTTGGGCGTCAAGCTTCGCGGCAAGGGCATCGGTAAGTAAGAGGTGAGCCAATGAAACGGACGGATGCGTCGATGGGGTACAATACAATATTTTTAACACACAAAACAACACCATAAATTCATCGATCCGCACGCACGCTTCGAAATCCCGTCGAGCGCGCTCGTTTTGATTCGTTCCATTTGCGCGAAAAAGTGAAAACCAAGGCACGAGTCAACGCACGAGTGCGCGTCGTCACACTCGAACGCACCTAGCGAACGTCCGCAGGTCGAATGTCCGCGCGCGGTGGACGCGTCGCCGCGCACGTCTTTGATGGCAAATTTTACGCCAAGGTGGCTGCGGTATCCTTCGTCGTCGGTGCCGCGTTCGAGAGCGTGATGCTCGCCACTGACTTTTACCCAAAGGTACTGGCGATCGAAGCTGAGCGACGGTACAACGCGCGAAAGGGCGACGACGGGTGATTTGTGCGATTCCAACGCGTGTTGTTTGCTGTAGTGTTACATTACTAGGATTAGCCCCGCTAAGAGTTTGACTACGAGACGCGCGAGCGGCCAGCGCGTCTCTCTGTCTAAAAACCAACCAAGACGCGCGCACTGCGTCGACTCAACTCAATCTCAATCCTCGTCGTTGAGATCCATTTCCGAACACACGCGTTTGGGCGTTCGTCCGACGGCGAGTTCGCGCGCGAACTCGCGCGAGAGTCCGATGACTTCCGGGTCCGGTTCGGAGAGTCGACGCTTCCTCGTCGACGTGTCTGTTTCCATCGAATCCATAATATCCATGTCTCCCGAGACGCCGATCCCTCCCGCCGCGAGCGCCCTGGCGAAATTCCCGACGAAATCCCCGGCAGTATCTGTGCGTTGATGATAGCCTCCGGAAACGCCGCCGCCGGCGTGTTGTTGTAGCTCGATGGACGGTGTGTTTGCTCGACTCGCCGCTCTACAAAATTCCACATACTCGTCAAAGAGCGTAGGCCATGCCTCTGCATCGTCGTACCAATTTAAATCCTCCCCGCGTTCGTTCAAACAATCAATAAATACACACGTCTGCGTCCACACGTCCGCGGTGATGCCCCGAACGTCATCTCTCGTACGTACGTACGCAAAGAAATCCCGCGCTCGCGCGTCCGCCGACGCCCGCCCCGTCGTCAGCGCTCCCTCCCACGCCTCGCACGCCCGCTCTCTCGGCGCCGTCCTCGCCCCGGGATCCCGTATGAGAAGAAACACAAAATTATACGCCAAATTCGGAGCGTCCCCGGACCTCACCGCGGGGTTTGCCGACGTCGTCACCTCTCTAAACAGCGCGCTCGCGCACTCCAACCGTTCGCTCCCACTCAGCGTCGTCAGCGCTTGGAGCGCTTCGGACGCCCACCGCGACGCCCCTCGGAGCGTCTCGGACGTGTGTCCGCGCGAAGTCGACGGAGACGCGCGACATCGAGCGACGTACTCGATGAAAATCTCGCGCACGCGGTCCATTAGCCGCGGCAACGTCTGAGGTTGTGCCAACTGTCACTCTCGCTGCGAGTGAAAGATTTCAAAGTCGACTTCAGAGACGGACGCGAACGACCCGGAGGAATGCCGAACGACCCGCGACCGATGACGACGCACGGTCCGGTGACGACGACGACGACGACGACGCACGGTCCGGCGACGCGATGGACGGAAAACTCGCTCGTCGAGGCGTTTCGATTCGCGGCGATCTGTCCAGTGTTTGCGCTGTCGTTTCAGTTGTCGCTCTTCTTCGGTAAGGAGGCGCTTCGGTTGGACAAGCGGACGAGACTCAGCCCCGGGTTTGAGTGGGCGAGGTTCATGTCCAAGACGGTGATGCGGTCGAGGCTCAAGCTCGCGCCCGGGTCGTCGACGATTTGCAGAGATAGACGAACGGTGTACTTGTCGAATCATCGGGCGTGGAGTGATTTTTTCCTCGACATGTACGCGACAGAGGGAAAGGCGTTCACGATGAGCCGGATGCTCGTGGCGTACGCGTTTCCGCTCTTCATGGTGCCGGCGATGTATTGCGGCGCCGTGTTCGGGTTCAAGAGAGACTCGGGAGATAAGGAAAAGTTGAACTCTTCGCTCGACGCGCACTTTGAAACTTTTGGCGATTACAACGGGATCGTCATTTATCCGGAGGGTACCCGGAACGTGCGCGAGCACTCCCTTCCGTTGAAGCGAGGGATGTTGAGGTACGCGCACTCGAGGAAATTGGCGGTGCAAGTGATGATGACGGCGAGAAAGGAAAAGGTATTCTCTTCGCATTTGGTTTGTGCCAATCGAAACGTCGCGCTACCGATTCACTTTGGCGAGGTGATTCGCGCCGAAGACTATCCAGACTTTGAGGACTTTTATAATGAAATTCGCGCGCGATGGGACGACGGCTGGTGCGCCGTGAACGCCGTGTCCGAGGCGGAGGCGGAAAAGTTGCTCGATTACGTGCCGCAAGAGCGTCCGGTCCGAAGCGACACCAGAAACGACATCGCAACCATTGGCGGCGTCCTAGTCACCGTCTTTGCCGTCGCCCTGACTTATAGAGTATTAACTCGCGCATACGAGTAGTAGCGTTCGCGTTTGTAGAGAATTTGTGATTCATTGCATGCATGTTTACATTAAGCAACGCACTCGAACGACTTGAGCGCAGCACTCGCACACTTCACAAAGCGACGTTCGCGACGATCACGTGGCGAGAGACTCTCCGCGAATCGAAAAGAGGTGACGAGTCACATCGTTGTGGAGCCGTTGGACATGGAATCGTACGAGCACCTACCCACGAATGAGCTCATGACGCGACGAGAAGCGATGGAAGCAGAGATGCAAGCAATCGGGTCTCGGTTGAGCGCGCCGAACGCCCCCGGTCTGCGTGGGTCTCTCGTCGATCGAGAGGGGTTTCCCATCGCTGGGTGTGATCTCTACGCTGTCCGCGCGGATCGTGGTCGGTATAACGGTGCGTGCAAGGCTGAATGAGACTCGCTCTCGCGCAAGATGAAGTTCGCGTTCCTCGCAGCGCTGGACAACCGAAAACGAGTCGACTGACTGAACGCGCATTTGATTTTCGTACACGATTTGCAGCGCTTCGCAACGATTACGAAAGGATTACGGATGAAATCCAGAAACGAGTGATAGAGCAAATGTCTGGCGAAGGGCGGGTGGAGCGCGTGACGACAAAGTTGGCGGCGACGACTACGAAACAGTCAACCGAGGAGGCAAAAACCGACGCTCGCGGCGACGTCCTAGACGAGGACGCTGGTCGCGCGTTTGCTGTGATTGATGAAGTCATCGAAGGTTCGCCGGGGTATACAGATGGATTGCAAGTCGGCGACCGTGTGTGCGCCGTCGGAGAGGTGAGATGGGCGTTTAGCGATCCGAGCGCAGAGCCGCCAGCTGAGCTCATACCGAATGCGGCGAGAACGTTTGGGGTAAATGAAAATTCAGCTGTGCGCGTCGTCGTGCTCCGAAGAGGCGATCACGTGACGCTTAGCGTGACTCCGAGGGCGTGGTCGGGAAGGGGACTAGTGGGATGCCACATGCGTTCGGTTTAAACAGTAAATGGCTTGTATAACACACACACATATATCTGAGATGATTCATTAATAGCCACGCTTTCGCTGCAGACGAAGATGCTCTTTACGCTCTTCCGGAGTCATATCGCGCAAGTCCTTCTTTTTCTTTGCAGGAGTTTGTGTTTTCTTCTTCTTTGCGGGCGCATCGTCGTCATCGTCCCACGTTCCAGCGTTCAATCCCGATCCGGCGTCATTGGCGGACAAGAGCGCTTTGAACGCCGCGCTGCCGCACGGACCTTTACGTTTGAGCTCCTTGTTTTCAAAAACTCCAATCACGCCCGATCGTTTGTTTTCGTCTTTCTGTTCATCTGCACCTTCTTGCGCACCGCTACCGCCCATCGATTGCCCGCTATTCTTCGAGATGAAAAGATCGACAAACGACTGGTCACCTTCGGTACCTCCATCCTTGTCCTTTTGTTTCTTCTCCTTCTTCTCCTTCTTCTCTTTTTTTGCCTTCTTTTCCTTTCTAACTACCTCTTCTGCTCTGATGGCATCCCTCTCCTCGTTGCCGTCGGAATCCCCCTCCTCAGTCTGTGCTCTGGCTTGGACTTCTTCTCTGCTTCGACCGCGAGCGTCTGGCGCTTTTCTGCCGTCTAAAATTTTCAGCCCCGGGCACATTCGCATGATCTTCATCTCGTAGTCCGGGTCCTCGGCGATCGGACACCCTTTGAGATTAAGCTGCTCGAGCCTACCTAAATCTCGCAAAGCGCTAAGATCTCCCCAATCCGATATTCTATTGTGTCCCACGTCAAGTATCCTTAAATTCGGCGTCGATGCGACGCAAGCTGGAATAGTCTTCAGCATATTGTGCGCCAATCGCAACTCTCGCAATCCCCTAGAAGATTTTAACGCCTCATTTCCCAACTTTTTCAGGTGATTTTTAGACAAATTAAGCTTTCTCAGCGCCGGACTCGAGCTCAGCGCATCGCCAACGTCGTGCAGTTGGCACTCGGCGCACACGAGCGCGTTGAGTTCAGCTAGTCCCTTAACCGGTAGCAAGTCTTCGATGCCGCACTCCTTTGCGATGAGTGCCGCTAGCGCCTTCATGTGCTGCACGCCTTCAAAGGTTCTCAAACCGTCGTTTCCGCTCACGTTGAGCGTTCGTATCCTCGGACACGAAGCGCCGAGCGCCGCCAGAGCGTTCGACTCGAGCGCGTTGTTCGCCGCGCTAAACCACGTCAGAGAGGTCGAGGCGATGCCACTCAGCGAACGAAGTGAGTTGTCGCTCACATCGAGCTTTTTGACGCCGTCCGCGCCCGGTTCAGACGCGGCGAGGCAGTCAGGAGCGACCGTGGCGAGGGAACAGTCCTTCAGCACAACGGCATCGCCGATCGTTCTGGACGACACCAAGGCTGCATCGAGCTCTTTCCCGCGAGACATGGCTCGCGAAATAGCGCGCGGTGATGCTTCTTCAGCCTCGAGCCGCCTCTTCGTTTCGGAGGCGTCGCGTTGTGGAGCGTGTGCGTGGTCAGCGTGCGAGCAAAAAGTGCGCCGCGACGGCTGAGGAGCGTTGCAGGCATGCAGCCGTTGATATCAATACTAATCACACTCTATTACAAGACGAAGATACTACACTTGGATCTGACAAACTCAATGAAGAACTAATTCTGCGCCTACTGGACACACACACACATCGTTCACGCATCAGCATCCGCGTCGCTCCCGTCGGCTTCTTCATCCGCCTGGAGAGACTTTGACGTGTACATGGATGGATGCGGCGCGAGAGACGCCGAGAAGTCTCCCCAATAAGATTGCAAGTCATTATTTGAATACCAATCAATCGTCTCTTTTAGGCCGTCTTCCCACGCCACCTTTTGACTCCAACCGAGCGACAATAATTTGGTGCAATCAATGTAGTACCGTCTATCGTTGAACGCCCTGTCATCGACATACGTAATCGACTCCTCCGGGTTGCGGCTGTGTAATTTACAGATATCACCCGCTACAGACAACACAGTTCTCTCCTCTCGACCACCAATGTTATAAATTTGCGACGTCTCCCCGCGATGCAGGATGGTGTCAAAAGCAGCAGCCGCGTCGTTGACGTGCATGTACGAGCGAGTGGCGGACCCATCGCCATGAATCGGAATCATATCTCCCCTTTGCGCTAAGATTGAAAACTTTGGAACAGCCTTTTCTGGGTGCTGATTAGGCCCATATACGTTGTTCCCGCGCGTGATGACGTACGGCAGCCCGTAGGAGCGCCCATACGCGAGAACCAGCATTTCTGCGCCCGCCTTAGTAGCGGCATACGGATTCGTCGGAGTCAACAACGAGCTATGCTCCGTGTTTGATCCAGTCGAATTTTCTCCATAAACCTCATCGGTGGATACATGAAGGAAACGCTTTATTCTCTTCACGCCTCTGCACGCCTCGAGCAGACTATGCGTGCCCTCAATATTGTTCGCCGTAAACTCGCACGAGTTTCCGAACGAGTTGTCCACGTGCGTTTGCGCTGCAAAGTGCAAGATGGTATCAATCTTCTCGCTGTTTAGTATGAATTGAAGCAAATCGATCGAGCGCACGTCTCCCTTGACAAACTTGACGTTTGACCGCGTGCGGAGAGTCTCCTCTAAATTCTTCTTGCTGGAACAGTAATCCAACTTGTCGAGCACGACAATCTGCGAAACGAAAAGAGAAACTCGGTTAGTTTGATCCGTCGCTCGCAAGCATGTTCCGCGCACCTGATAGTCTGGATATTTCTCCGCGAGCGAGGCGACAACGTGTGAACCGATAAAGCCTGCTCCACCCGTGAGGAGGATTCGCATTTTCACACCACGCGCGGGCGCTCGGAATCAGCACTAGTCCGGGTAATACGCTAGTTTAAGAAGTCACCCTTGAATTCGTCTACCTCTTCAGCAGGGCATCGCCCGTTCGACTCGGCTAGACTTCGGTACGCCGTCTTCTGCGGGTCTACCAACCGAGAGAGCGTTTTACGCTTTTGCTATGGATTTTCAGTGTTTACAAGTCTAGTCTAATCATCGTACATTTGGCGTTTTCGTCAGTCCCCTGACAGTTTAAAGGTCGTCGTCATCAAAGCTGTATTCGTCATCGTCGGTACCGCTGTCGCTGTCGCTGTCATGCACCAACGGATGGTGCAGAGTCGAACTATCTGAGGCGTCGTCCGCATCTGTGTTGCGATGCTTCGGCGGTAGCTTCCGCAAAATGTACAGAACCAAGGCACTCGGAACAATCTCGACCGATGTGTAGTAAGCAATGTTCAAAGTTTTCGAGGCGTAAATGTCGACGGCATACTTTGAATCGCGAGCCGAGAAGAACAACATGACTGAGCGGGCTGCAAAAGCAGAAACGCAACACGCAGTCACCGCCGCTATTTCTCGCAGCTTTTTCGTCCTCCCGGCACTCGCTTCGGGAAAGAGTCTCAGCATTTTTATCAACTTGATCCCGTACACCGCGAACGCGAGCGCAAGGATGATGCTAGCTAACGCCAGCGTACCGCTCGAAGCACGTTCCAAGTTGACCGAAGCCTTTGGACTCTTCGACACCCCGAGCGCGATCCATATGATCAACTCCGCCGCGTATGCACCAATGTTCAACGCGTAGCACGCCATTCTCGGTTTCTTGGTCGACTCATTCCTCGCGTTGTGGTAGATTTCCGCCCAGAACAACGCCAATGTGGCGTATGTGCTCAGGAAAATCAAACCAGGTCCATCCATCAGAAGCGCCTTGACGAAAGCGCGAGTGCGTTCGCGTTCCAAAGAGCGTCGCATGAAAAACGTGATCGCCCGCGCACCGGAGGTGACGACGTTCGCCGCGTGGAACACCTTTTGCGTCGTGAAACTTATGTGCGGCACCCTCTTCGTAATTCTAACGAGTTGCACCGTTGCCACGAGCGCGACGAGCGCGTACGCCAACGCGAGCCATCTGTAGCAGTTGTTGAAGGGTGACAAAGCCTCGGTTGTCACGACACCCATGTTGAACACCGCCTTATCAAGTCGCCTGGAGGAGTTGTGGCGACGGCGAAGAGGTGAACTTTATTTTTCAGGACGCAGGTGTTGGTTGTGTGGAAGAGGGACTATTATATTATTCTTGTTAAATGAAGGAGGATGTCTAGATATTGTTTCAGATGATTGAGTATTGATGTGACGCGCACCCGCGTGATAAATGTTATGTGGTGCGATTGTTTTCGTCATCGTGTCGTTGAAGAAGTCGGTATTCTCGACTTCGTATCTAATAGAGCAACTCGTAACTAGCGTTTTGACTGCGGCAAGACGCGTGTGTAACTAAGGGCAGTTCGGTTTGTAGCTTAATCGTCACCCGATCCTGCGAGAGCAACTAGGTTGCAAGAGCTCGGCTCTTGTCCAAATGGAATCCAACAGCAGATATTGTTTCTATGAGCGATGCTTTCAGCGCCAGCGTATCCCACGATTTCATAGAACTCTTCTGATGATTTCCCGATGAATGTTTCAATCTCTTCAGAGGAATAATTTGTGATGGCACGACCGAGATCGCGCTCGTCACCAGTCTCTGGGTCAATCGTGATCAAACGGACACCGTCTTCAGGTTGGAATTCACCCCTGCAGGCGATGATTCCAGTAGAGAAGAGGGACTTGTTGTTTTCCATCGCCTTTGCAGAGTTGGCGTTGACCACCAAATCTCCCGATGGCGGCAACAACAAAATCCAACGTTTACGGCCACGCAGAGGCCTCGGCATGGCCAAGAACAGAGTACCAACCGATTTACCTTGTGTTATGATTTCAGGCATCTCTGGCAACGAGTTGGCATGCATGATGATTGTGTTGCATCCGCTTGCCGCGGCGAGACGAGCGGCGGCGAGCTTTGTCGTCATGCCCCCAGTGCCGAGACCGCTTCCACTGGAATCCGCATCCGCGGTGGACACTTCCAAGTCGTCAATATTCTCAACGACCGGAATGCGCGTCGCATCCGGATTCGTGTTAGGATTGGCGGTATACAATCCGTCGACGTCTGTGAGCAAGAAGAGGTAGTCGGCATCCACGAGAGCGGCGACGTGAGCGCTGAGCGTGTCGTTATCGCCAAACTTGGTGTGTTGAACCGCGACGGTGTCGTTTTCATTCACGATTGGAATGATGTCTTGCGCGAGCAAGGCACGGAACGTGCTCTGCGCGTTCATGTACTGCTGTCTATCCATGATGTTGTCCAACGAAATCAACACTTGCGCGATCGGTTGACCGACAGACTGGAAAAAGTCATCGTACATGCGCATCAATCGCACCATCCCCACCGCTGCGAGCGCTTGTTTACCCGCCAAATCCGTCGGCTTCTTCGTGTTGAGCACCTGACAACCGACACCAACCGCACCAGACGTGACCACCACCACGCGCATCCCGCTCCTCTGCAACTCGGCGCACGTCTCCGCGAGCATACCAAAGTTACTCAAGTGCAAGTGTCCACCGATCCCGCCTTTAAGAAGACTCGACGTGCCAACTTTTACCACCACGATCGGCGCTTGGTTCGCCCCCGCGGGCGAGTTCGGTCTCGGCACCATGCCGCTCACGCCCAGGTTCTCGAGTCCTCGCCTCAGCGCGCCGACGCCCGAGGTAAGATCCGTATCGCGCGCCGAGGCGACGTCGTTCGATATCATGTTTCCTGACCACACGAGTCGCGCGTTCCGTTCGTCTCTCCGTCCGAGCGTCCGTCCGATCCGCGGCGCGCGCGACGACGGCGCCGTGTTTTGATCGTTCGATCGGTGCGCGCCACGTGGAAATCGATCACTCGGACACTCGACGGTTCATGAACCGTCGATTTACCCCCTCGTTGATGTTGGGGTTTCGGGATCGATCGCAGCTGCGGAATTACAACCGAATTTGGATTTACCCATATGCCTTTTTAGTGTGCATTCCGGATTTATTATTTGACCTTTTGAGAATATCTCGAAATTTCGGCATCGATGGCGCTCGGCACATTTTATATCGATGGCGCTCGGCACATTTGGGTTGTTTGGTGCGCGATTACTGGTGTTGGTGACAACTACTACGAGCGGTGGTTTAATCGAACGATGAGAGCAATTCCTTGAGCGCGTCGGCGTTGAGCGGGACGGAGAGAAGGTCGCGACCGTCGGCGCCTCGCTTGCTGCGAACGAGTTCGTGGTCGGTGAACTCGGTGAGGTGCACGCGCAACGTGACTTCGGAAGAGACGAGAAATTGTTCGCGACACGCGGCGTAAAACATGTCCAAAGGCATGCCTTGTGAATCTTGGTTTTCGAGCTGGTGTTCAGCCAAGAGACGGAAGATGGCGCGGCCGTTGGATGTGAGTGAACGTAATACGTTTGCGGCGCCGCGCACGTGACGCTCCTCGCCCTTGGAGGCTAAAAGCTGGGGCAAGTTGGCCGTCTCGAGGGCGTATGGCGCGAACGTCGCCGCTTCTTGCCACACCCAATTGAATCTAGCCGCTTCGCGCTTACTCCAGAGCAACGGTGCGTTGACGTGATCGATGCTCGCAATCAAGTACACGCGATCCATCGACGCGAGCTCTCCGAGAAGCGCCTGCGCTTCGCTCGTTCTCAACTGCGTTCCATCTATGTTGTGCAAAATAATGTACAAACGTTTCGGCTCTCGCGTCGCGGATCCTCTCGTAGCGCTCTCAATCTGCGCCAAGAGGGATTCCATGCTCGACGTCTCGCTCTTTGCGCTCGTGTTGGCGGCATCCTTTCCGGCGAGCGCCGCCGCCGCCGCGACGACGACTTGTTTCGGCTTGAGAGACGGAAAGAAGCCATTCACGACGATGACGCCGCCATCCACGCAGAAACGCTTCTCAAAATCTTCCAGAAGAGCTTTTTTCGAACCAAATCCATAGAGTAAAACGTTAAATCCCGCTCGCAAGAGCTGGAACCACCGTCTGTATTGCTTTTCGAGTTGGACGACAATTGCAGCGCGCTCGTTGTCGTGACCGACTTTAATGTGACCAAGAAGTTCCCGAATCGTTTCCTCATCCGCGAGGTCCAAGAGCCCCAACATGTTTGCCTGACCCTTACGCACAGCCGTACCTCTCCCTTTACTAGCGATGTAACCTATCCCCTTGTTTTTCGTCTTTCTTCTCCGCTTTTTATTCCCATTCTCGTCGAACTCGTCCGACTCGTAATCTTCTTCCCGCTCGGCCGCCTGGAGCGCCTCTCTCACCGCTAACGCCGTCGCATCCTCGACGTAGTCATCCAACAAACTATCTGCCGCCGCGACATCCGCGGCGTCGTATCCCCCTCGACCCGACGTCGACGTCTCCTTCCCGCTTTTGCTAGCCGCGCGCTCGGCGTTTCGCGCGTCCAAGTACTCCTTCGCCACGGGTTTATGTCCTCTCACCCGTCTCGTCCCTCCTCGCGCCACCCGTATCCCCCGCGTCGGCGCCGCGAACGCCAATCCGTTCGCGTTTCTCTTCGTTCCATCGCCGTCGCCGCCACCACCGCCGTTCGCGCGTCGACGAAGCGCCGGCATCTGTCTTCTGTCGGTCGACTCTTTTCAAAAATAACAAAGCGAAACGAAACGCGACGCACGACGGGTCGATCGATCGATCGATGCGCGAATCACCAGCGCGTCGTGGAATTCAAATTCAAGCGCGTCGTCGGTCGGCGCGGCGTCCCGTCGTCGGCGCGCGCGCGAGGGGTCGAGTAATGCAGCGGCAACGACCGATCTGCTGTTGGCTGGTATCACACTGTACCACACTGTATACACATACAAAAGCGACCAACGAAGTGATGGGATAAAGATGGTTGCCGGCAAAGACGACACACGCACGCACGCGCACCGCGTCGTGAAGTGAACGAATTCATTCGCGCGACGCCATGTCCGCGTCGTCGTCTGTTTGCGCGATGCCGGCGATGGGTGCGTCCGCTCGCGGCGCGGCGTCCGCGTCGTCGTCGTCGTCGTCCACCAGAGTGAGACGTCATCAGCTTCGTCAAGGGCAGCGACGAGCGACGTTTACGACGACGACGCGAGCGACGCCGACGGTGACGTACGATAAGATTTTCGATGAAACCACGGGGCAAGACGTCGAGGTTTTGTCGCAGAGCGTCGAACGAGTGGATCTGGGATCGGGCGTGGAGTGGTCGTACAGAGTCGGCGCCGCGGTGCCAGTGGAGGGAGAAACGAAGAAGGATGTGAAAGTCGTCATGGTGCACGGTGTCGGTTCCCGGGCGTACACGTTTCGGGCGATGTCGAGACGGCTTCAAGAGTGTGGGTTTGAGACGTACGCCGTGGACGCGACAGGGCACGGGGATTCGAGCAAGCCGGCGCCGGGAAGAGGTTTGGCGGCGTACGACGCCGAAGCGACGGCGGCGGCGCTCGAAGCCTTCTTGGAGAAGACTGGGCTCTCGAGCGAGCCCGTGGATCTCGTCTTGCACGGTTTCATCATTCCACAGCACGTATTGCTCTTGGTGGCGAAGAAGCCCGGCTTATTCCGCCGCGTCGCCATCATGAACACGCCGTTGGCGCCGTCGCACGCCTATCCGCCAGCCATGGCGACGTACACGCGTCCCTTTGGCATGGGTAAGGGTGCCCCCTTCGACGCTGTGGGATACTTGTACAACGGTAACGAATTTGCCATTCCCGGTGACATCATGAGCGAGTACGAAAAGCCCTACGTCGGCGATGAAGCCGAGGCCGCTCGCGCCGCCGCCGAAGCGTACGTCTCCAAATCGAGCGACGCGAAAAAACTCGTCAATCAAGTCAAAACCGCCCTCTCCGCCCGGGGTTTACCCAAAATGCGCGTCATCTGGGGTACCACCGACCGTTACCTCGACGACGCGCCCATCTACGACTGGTGCGCCGACGTCCGCGCCTCCTTTTCCGCCGCTCGCAAAGTCGGCCACATGCCCCAGGAGGATTATCCGGCGGACGCCGCCGACCGCTGCGTCGATTTTTTCACCGCCGATTTGCGCGCCAGCGCTCGCGCCGCCCTCGATTCCGTTCGCGTCGGTAAAATCACCGTCGACGACGGCACCGGCTGAGCCAATCCGTCGCCGTCGCGCCGTTCTCTCGAGCAGTCTTTGTCTTTGTCAATCGAAATCCAAATATATTATACTGTTTAGTCATACGATTCTATCGGAAACTCATTTCTAGGCCCTAAACATCCTTTATCCCTTTTGAAGACCCCCCCCTTTCATTTCGAGGTTCACGAACGGTCAAATTGTGGAATCTTGAAAAAAAAATCAAAGTCCACGTGGAAAGGGCACGTTCAAACGACACTTTAAGCACGGTTGGATCGGACCGGACGGACGGAAGGACGGAAGGACGAACGATGACGACGACGACGACGACGACGACGACGACTCGTTTCGTCATCGATTCGTCGAGGACGCGCCGCCCGCACCGACGCGCGTCGGCGGCGACGGCTCGGCGAAAGAGTGGACGCCATGGAATGTTCGCGAAGAAGCGGCTTACTCAGCCGGTGCCGGCGATCGCTGAACCGGAACGGGAGACGGCGACGACGGAGGGCGAGGAGACGAAAGCGTTGAAGTGGTACGAACGCGGGAAGTGGCTTCCGAACGTGTTTAAAGCGTCGACGTTGGAACAGATGACGGCGCACTTGCACGCGGCGAGCAATCTCAGACGCAGGAGAGACGGGGGGGCGGCGGCGGTGTGCGTGAAATATTTTAGACCCGAGTGTCCTGGGTGTCGGCGATTGGCTCCAAAGTTTGAAAAAATTGCGGAAACAGAGTTTCCAGATGTAGTTTTCGTCAAGGTGAACGTGGCGGAGTGTTCGGATGATTTGATGGAGCGGTTGGACGTGCCCGCGCTGCCGTACGTCCAAATTTTCTCTGGTTCGAGAGGGTTGGTGGCGGAGTTTCCCGCTTCGCTCAACGCGAGTAATTTGGCCAAGTTGCGCACAGAGTTGAACGCATGGAGAAACGCGAAGAATGAGTCGGATGGGGTGGCTGAGCTCGTGCACGCGCCGGGTTGGCCCGCTTTTGCGAGGTTTAGAGGAAGCGCCGTTTTCGCGGACGTTGTGCGCCGAATGTCTCGATCCTCCAAGAGCATGGATGAAGACGAAGCCGTGACTCGCGCGTGAAATATTTAAAAGAAGAATTGTTTGTTCGTAGCGCGACTAGCTATTTGATGCCGTTCCTCGAGACGGCTTCGTGTGTTGTTATATCATAAGTACTATCTTGGTAAAGTTTTCATCGGCAGCTGCGCGGAACAGCGCTCGTGCAATTTACGTTTCACGAAGTTGTGTATTTCAAATTCTCTAAAAATGCGCATTAATCGCCTCGAATACGACCCCAGATGGTGGCCAAGATTGGAATGAGTCCGACGCTACCGAGCGACATGCGCTCGTTTGTTGTTGCGCGAACCGAAATCTTTCCCGTACCTCTGGAGTTAATGTTGAAGCTACCCGTGAGCTGCGTATCCTTGCCAACTTGGATAGAGCTCATACCGTTGCAACCGAGCGCGAGATCGCCTCTCCAGTTCATAAAGCTCGCGCTCACCGTGGACGAGTTCGGGTTGGAGGGATCCTCGCTGTGTCGAATAATTGTCTCGAGGTTACCGGCGTACGCCACATCCTTTTGAGCCGTGACCGCACCAGTACTGACGACAACCTTCATGCCCGGTCGCGCCTTGAAGCGGTTCTCTATCTTAGTACCGAGCGCGACAACACCACCAACGAACGACGCCGAAAGACCACCGATAATCTTGTCGACGGCGCAGAACTTCCAGCGCGTCTCGCCCCGAGCCGTGTACACCAAATCCTTACCCACAGTTTGAATGTCGACACCCGTCGTAGAAATCAAGTTTCTAGAGTGCGGGATGGACATTTCACCCTCAAAACCGAAGTTGCTGTCCTTCTTATCCTTGGAAATTTGCGCCTGCACAACACCCGGAACTTGATCCTTGAGCACAAATTGGTGCTCAACGGAGAAGCCCTCGACACCAGTTTCGTGATCCCAGCCGTGCGCGTCAACAATCGGTCGGCACGACCACTGTTGGTTGGACTCGAGCTGGCGGTAATGGTGCGCAGAGGAGTCGCCGTCGAAGGACGGGGGCAACTGGGGATCGGGCGCCGGAATGGACACCTGCTTGGGCGTTGGCAACGGCTCCATTTGGTCCGCAGGGATGTCGTACGGAGATGGTTCGCCGGAGATGATCTCGTTTTCGAGATCTTCAAAGTCGTCGTCAGCGTACTCGACCAAACGACGCGGCTTGCGGGTCGTGATGAGGGAGGACAACAAGAACGGAAGCGGTGGAACCTTTTGTTGGCCCATCATGCCGGCTCTGCTCGCTTGCGCCGCCTTTTGATCCGCTTGGAGGTTCAACAAGGCGTTAGCCTCGGTGAGAATCTTGGAGGCGAAGCACAAGAGGAGCAATTGCGGCTTCCAAACTTGACCGTTCGGTAACACGCGCTCGCCCGCACGATTGGTGCGGCAGAGCGGGTGGTTCTCAGCCAAGGCAACCGGGTTCATGAGGCGCATGTCGCCGGCAGCTTGACGAATCGTTTGTTGGACAATGTGAGAACGCTGAGCGACGTACATCTCGTAAGAGATTGGTTGTCCGTTCGCTCCATCCGGCGGTGCGGCGGCAGCGTGCGTGAGCACGACGATGGCGTTGAACCAGATGGCTTGGCCAAAGGTGTTTGTGATTTGCTTTAAGAGCGGCAAGTCAGCCGCGTCAGAGCGAGACGGAATGTCAAGGCGGTCAAAGTAAAGGACAATGTCCGGCTTGTGCGTCTTGGTGAACTTCTTGGCGTCATTCATGATGGTAGAGTTGTATCTGATGTCAGACGCGGACGCTTGAAGACCCGGAGTGTCAATCAAACGAAGAGTCATGCCATGAATTTTCTTCTCGATGAGCTGCACCTTCTTGGTGGAGTCGGCGTCAGAGGTGCCCGACGGCGCCGAGCCTTCACCCAAGAGAGAGTTGATGACGGCAGACTTACCGACACCACTCTTACCCAAGAGCAAGATGGTGCACGTAAAGTCCAAATCGGTATCGGAGCCATCCTTTTCGGCTTGTTCGGCGAGCGCCACTGCGCGATCAAACGACGAGTTTGACGGATCCTTCTGGGCGCCTTTCCCCGCCTTGAGCTGCTCAGCGAGCTCGAGACGGTAGATGACTTGCGCAACAACTGTGTTTCTCGGGCTTTGATCCAATCTAGACGCCAAACGCAAAAGCTTGATGCGAAGCATCTGCAGCTCGTACGTTCTCATCGCGTCCTTGTCGCTCGGGTCCGGCTTGACGAGGGGCTCCACAGGAGCCGCCTTTGGCTTGACAGCGGCGAGCGCGCTGCCGGCAGCCTCGCGAACAGTGCTCGCAAACGACTTGGCCAACATTGGCGCCGCGTTACCAGCGGCGCGGAACTTGGCGGCGGCTTCGACCCCGCTCGACGCGTCTCCGCCCGTCGCCTCTCCAGCCCCGACGCCTTGCTCCTCAACCTCGTTCTCGTACTCCTCCTCTTCGCTCATGCGATCGTCTTCCGCCCCAGTCCCAGCCATGGGAACTGACGTTTCCGTCGCTCTCGTCGCCTCAACCTCGCGCGCGCGCTCAAAGCCGCCACCAACCGCCGCGGGCGTCTCTTCCGTCCTCGCCCCGCCCTCGAAACCCTCGATCGGGCCTCCTCCTCGCGTCAGAGTCTCTTCCACCCCGACGGTCGTCGTCGCCCCAACAGACTGGTGCGTCGTCTCGTCGACAGAATCCTCGTACGCCTCCTCTTCTTCGTACTCCTCGTCGCCGTACGTCTCGTCCTCAACCTCGAACGAGCTCTCCTCGCTCTCCGTGTACGCCTCGAACGAGCTCTCGCCCTCGGTCAGTTCGTCCCTCGAATCGTACGCGTACGCCTCCGAGTCACTGCTCGCGTACGCGTCTTCGTCGTCCATACAACGCAGTGCGCACGACGATGGACGCACGCAGTGGGTGGTGGTGGTGGTTCAGTCGTTTCCCCGCGCCGCGTCCTCGCGTGCGTGCGCGCGTGGGTATGTGCCGTGCCGTCTGCGAACATTCCATCGTCAAACGTGGTTTATCCCATTCGTATTCAAGTTGTTTTCAGACTAAGTAGTAAACATTTTTGATGGATATCATAGTTGGTGATATGTATTTTTTGAATTATTGTATGTGCACATTTCAATATAATGTATGTACTTGAACTATTATTACGATTGGTGATGTGGGAGAGCCCTTTGAGAAAGATTTGATGCCTTCGTGTATTACGAGACGACGCAACACCCGGGACCGACGACGTCGGGCTGCGTGGCGTACTTTTCCACGATTGGAGAGAGAATGTCGATGATTTCGATGAAAGTTGGACGCCGCTTGACGATGGGATCCCACATTCTGGCGACGAGGGAGGCGAGCTCGGGGGGCATGTATCCTTCGCGTATGGGTGGCCTGAGGTTTTCCAGACTGGCAGCTCTGCATGCGTCGACCGGGTTTCGGCCGGAGAACGGCTGCTGGAATGAAAACAATTGGTAATAAATCATGGATGCCGCGTATACGTCCACGGCTGGGCCGTAGAATTCGTGTCTGAAAACCTCGGGAGCCATGTATCGGTAAGAACCTGTTTCACCCGTCATGTTGAACGCTTGAGACATTTCCTGAGGGAGTTTGTTTCTCACAGAAAGCGTTTTGGAGAGACCAAAATCGCCAATCTTGAGCGTTCTGAGGGCGGTAAGCATCAAGTTGCCAGGTTTCAAGTCTCGATGGATGACTGGAAGCGGTGAGCGTCCGTGAAGGTACGCCATGCCGCGAGCGCAGTCGAGCGCCATCTTCGTCGACACCTTCAACGAGAGCACCTCTTCGTTTCTAAACAACGTCTCCAAGCTTCCACCGGCCATGTACTCGGAAACGATCGAGGTTAAGCCATCCGCCGAGACGGTGGTGCCGAGAAACTGCACGATGTGAGGGTGATGAAGTTGCTGCATAATCTTCAGCTCTAACCTAAATTCCGCCTGCGCCACTTCGTCGGCGTTAAGGTGCTTGTGAAGTTGCTTGAGACAGACTTTTGTTCCACGCCAGATAGCGCTGTACACGACACCAAAAGCACCCGCTCCAATCTCTTTCACCTGCGAAAACTCGCCATCCGGAATCTCCCAAGCCATCGTGTCCGTCGGCAAAGAGACGCTTCGCACGGCGCCGCTCAGGTGCGACTCCTCGAGCGGCACAAAGGTTCCACTGACTCTATCCTTGATCTTTGCCCCGTTTTTCGCCAACATTTTGATCAAATCGCCGTGATTACCGTACACAGCGCTCTCCAGCGGCGTCGAGCCCCAGCGATCGACCGGATTCATTCCCACGCCGCTCTTGACCAACCAGTCAGCCACGGCGAAAGACCCTTCGCTCGCGGCGACATGCAACGGTGTTCGATTATCGTAATCCGCGTACGGTTCGCTCGTGATCGACTTGCCCGATTTTTCCAAAACCCGTTTGAGCCTCTTCAAGTTACCCATGCTTGCACAGAACAACAGCTCGCTCGTGAGGTGTCTCTCCGTGTACTGCAAAAACTTGGCCGTACCCGGCTTGTTCGTCTGGTCATCCCCGGACGTGCTCCCGTCTCCGTACTTTGACCCGTTCGTGCTTTCGAAGCGTTCATCCTCATCTTCCATCTCCACTCGATACGGCGAGCGCAACCCGGGAGACGCCCCCACGGGCAAGTTGTCGCTCGCTAAGTGTCCAGACGACCCTCGGCTGTCCATGCTCTGACGTGGCGACGAGGGCGCCATGACTGCACCGCGCTCGCTGCACCGCACCGACGGACCGGTCGATTACTTGATGCGTTGAACCCCTTCTGACGCACGTCCTTTCGCGTCGACGCGCGAACGAGACGGCGGCTCGGTGTGTGGTCGCGCGCACCGCTTCGCTTCCGCTTCCGCTTCCGCTCCCGAGGGTCTCAACACGCGGTCGACGCGAAAAGTGTATGAGCAAGCAGTAACAGACACTAAGGAATATTTTCCATGGATGCGAGTGCGACCGCGACCGCGACGCGACGCGAGTGGGTCGCACAATCAGTCGACGCGGAAACGAGTGAATACGTAATTGATTGTTGGTTTGGACTATGTAAATGCGTATGAAATGATATGCTGCGCCACTAGTGCTAGCGAAAGCGTCGATGAAGTTCGACCGGCGAGGAATGGTTCTCGACGGCGCTCGTCCACCCATCCTCGCGAGGACGGATGGGCAAAAAAACTCGAGAGACTCGCGGCTTTGCGCGGTTCAATCTCTCACTCCTAGAGCTACTAAATTCTCATCCTTCAATGTTAAACGACTCGGTGTATTAATCTCAATCTCTCTCAAGCCAGCTTCTCGCCACAATACATGTAGTGCGTAGGATGGTAGGGAGTGTACGGTACACGCCCTTCTTCTTCGCTGTACCACACCTTTTTGAAGTTCTTTTGGCTGAGCAACCATTCGCGGTGCTCCTTGTTGAAAAACACGCCATCCATCGCAAACCACCACTTATACAAACGCTGATCCCAGTTGCGCTCTCTACCCTCACGTTCAACGAAATCAATCAACGCCAAGTTGCCACCCGGCTTGACCAAGTCGGACATGGTCTTCATCGCCTTCTTCCACTCCGGAATCATGGTGACGCAGTAAGAGCACGTGACCAAATCAGCCTGCTTTGGCAGCTTCTTCTTCGTTGCCGCACTGTTGATGTCGCCCTCGACCAAAACAACTTGAGGCGCGAGGCCAAGCTCCATGACACGTTCGCGAGCCATTTCGAGCAAAGCGTCCGACAAGTCGCACAAGTACACCTTGGTGTTGCACTTTCTCACGTGACCGACGACAAACTCAATGTCACGCGCGGTGCCACAGCCAACAGAAACCCAAGTCTTCGGTTCTTTAGCCCACGGAATGACGTGACGCATGAAGACATCGCGGCTCGGGAGAAGAGCTTCGCGGAAGCCATCGTAACGCGTGCCTTGGTTCTTGTAGAAGGCGCGCACATCCTTCACTCGAGTCAAACCTTGCTTCGCCATGGCAGACATGACGGCAACGTCACCGAAGAAGGAGTTCTTGAACGTACGACCGCTGCCTTGTTGGACAATCATGTCCGGGTTGTAGTTCTTCGGCGTCGGCGCGATGAATTGGGTCAAGTACCAGCCGACGCGGTCGTACTCCGGCACGAGAGTACCGTCGAGGTGAGCGAGGACCGGAGAGTGGACGTGATCGGCAAAGGACCGCCAGAAGATTCTACCCTTTTCCTTGTCCATGTTGGCCACAACCTTAGAGATGTTCTCGGCAATCATCTCTGGGGGCATCCAATCCATAGAGTCAAGAAGCGACGCGATGGTGATGGAGCCCGGTCCCTCGGCGACGGCGGCATCCGCCCACGTACCGTGGAAGAGTTGGACGCGATCGACTCGCTTCTTCAAGTTGGCAAAGTTCTTTTGCTCGAGGTAGCGCGGGCAGCAATCCGGGGCGAATTCACCCACGATGTAACCATAATAGAAGTAGTTGTTTGGCTTCCAGATGCGCACTTTGAGGACTTCGACGAGGCGATCGACAAAGACTTGAGGGTTGCGGCTCAACAAGTTGAGCTGTTCGAGCGGCACACCGCCGAGCGGTGCGATCCAGCTCCACAAAGAAGTCATGGAGCACAACTTGAGAGTCAAGTTGAACAAGATTCCGCCCGAATCCGGGGAGAATTCTTCGCGGTTCATGACGCGCTTACGAACGCCAGAAAGTCGAAGCGGCAGACACAAAATCTTCGCCATCAAACCAGAGGTACCGGCAAACATAAAGTTGTCGCGGAACAAGTTGTGGTTAGAGTCCCAGAACTCGGCGGTCTCTTCCTTGAGCAACGGTCTCAATTTCGCCTCGTAGACAGACTTGAAAACCTTATAATCGGATCGACCCCAGATGGCGAAGAATTGTTCCCACTTGAGCGCTCGGATGCACGCAAGCTTGAGCTCGAGAGTGTGAAGCTGCGCCGCGTTCATATCGACGGCGATAATCTTCTTCGGTCCTTGGCACAGGTAGTCGAGCACGTTGCAACCGGCGGAAGAAATCGTTAGCACGACGTCCTCGTCGTTCATATGCATCACCTTGTGGTCAACCGCCGGATCCTCCCAAGAAATGTTGTAAATGATCTTCTTTCTGCCGATGGACGTCATGATGAAGTTTTGCGTGTAAACATCGTGCACGACGACACCGAAACGGTAGAGGAACATGGCGAAGATGGCAGCATGCATGGCCACGATTGGCGTCGATGGCGGTTGCGGGTACTTGTTGAAGAGCAAGTCGTATGCCGCGTAGCCGTGCGCGACGGTGTGCGCCACGAGCATGACGGCGAAAAGCGCGAGCTTACCCTTGAACGGCATGCGAGTGCGGCTGTGAGAACGCATCAAGTAGCCGCGAACCCATCTTTGGAACTCCTTGACGTGAAGCGTCAACAAGCTCAAACCAACAGTGAAGACAACAGTGGAGAAGGGAGCCGCCTTGTAGATGAGTACCGTGTGAAACACGATGCGAGTGAAAAAGTAGAGCACTCCAAACAAGAGGGACGGTCGCTGCTTGTTTTGCACTTCGTACACGGACAACAAGACGATCGGCAACTCCTCAACCAGGGCAATGGCGAAGAGAGAGGTGAGACCGTCGTGAAGAAGGTACGCGCAGACGGCAATGTACAAAAAGTGATGCGTCCAACCGTCATCGTACGTCAACAAGGATTCGTAGTGGATGCTACCCAACAAGAGGTCCATGATGCAATATCCAATGAAAAAAATTGCCGCGTAACGAGTAATGTCTGTCTCGTTGTCAATCGTCGCCGTGAATCCGTCGTTGCACACGTGGTAGAACAAGTACAAGCCAACGAACGAGGTGACAAAGGACGAGTACAGAGTCAAGTACCACGAGTGGTCCGGGAGCTTGAGCGCTCTCAAAAAGTAGTACACAAAGGCGCACGCAATCATGTTACTTCCGAGAAGCAACAAATCATTCGAAGAAAACGTCACGTTTTCCGCCACAAACTGCGCCATTTGTGACGAAAACGACGTCAACGACGCCGCGAGGTCACCCAACATCGGCACCGACATTGTGGTTACGCAACGTCGAACCGCTACGAGATTAAGAAAACGACGAGCGTTTACGTCAGTCAGTCGAGCGTTTGAAAATACGCCTCTCGCGATCGATCCATCCACCCATCCACCCATCGACGACGACGACGACGACGACGACGACAAAACACTCTCGCGTGTTATCCGTCGTACACCAAGACGCGCTCCAACGCGCAATCACCCAAAACACCGACCAACCGTTCGGCGTCCGTCCAGATCCCGAGATCTATCCGCGTGGGCAGCGTCTCAACCTCCATCCGGCCACCCTCCTTTTCGTCGTCGTCGCCCGCCCGCATCCAACCCATCCATATCCACTCAACCCCTCTCTATCGTCGTCGTCGTCGTCGTCGTCACCGTCTTCACCGTCGTCACCGCGTCGTCCCGGACGACGAAGAAGACCATCCACACCCATCCATATCCATCCATCCGTCACCGCGTCGTCGTCCCGCACGGCATATTCCTCGAAAAAGCTCGCCGTCACCCATCGCGACCGCCCACCGCGTTGGCGGTGCCCCGAGCGCGAAACGAACGAGACGCGCGACGTCGATCGATGCGTACCTCTCTACCTTCGCGCCGATCCGCGGCGTCGCGCACTTCCGCGACGTACGTCGACGCAGCAGGTTCACCGGCGGTTCGAGATTTGATTTTTCGACGGATCGCTCGCTCGACGCGCGTCTCGTCTCGTCCACACGCGGGTGCTTTCGGATGACGACGACGTCCGCACGACGACGTCGACGGAGAACGGAGAACGACAACGACCCCCCCCTCGCGCGACCTTTCGATTCACAACCGACCGTTCGTGACTCACCACTCACGCACGACTCGTCGTTCATCACACGCTTCGTTTTCTCGGAACAGTTCTTCCGGTGTCATCGTACGCGATCACGAACGGTATTTATTACACGGATGGTGATACCGGTAAATAAATAAACGTACCCGACGGTCCGATCGGCATCTCGTCTCGGGTCGGGTCTCGTCGGGTCTCGTCGGGTCGTCGTCACAAGCGAGCCGTGGTCAGTCAGTCAGTCAGTCAGACATCATGTCGGCGAGAAGCGCGCTGTTGCGCGTGAGCAGAAACTTCCCAGCGTTCGCGCCCATCGCGGCGTGCTCCGCCGTCGGTGCGGGACGCGCGGCGTACTCCACCGGTGCGTGAGACCAGACCTTCGCGCGGCGTCGGCGTCGGCATCGGCATCGGCATCGCATTCGACCACACACGGATGGATGGATTTGGATTTGGATTACCGCGACTCGAGCGATGGATGGATTTGGATAAAACGAACGAACTCTCCCGAACGCGACGGACTGACGACGATGGACGACGGACGGAAACACGCAGTGATCGAGGGATTGAAGTACATGCCCTCGCACGAGTGGGCCAAGGCGGAAGGCGACGTCGCGACGGTCGGGATCACCGATCACGCGCAGGTGCGTAAAACAAAGCGCGCGCGAGGGGGCTCCGAAGGAGCGGACGGGCGGGAGACGCGAGAGACGCGGGGGGTGCGGGCGATCGCGCGCGCGCTCGGAAGGGTTAAAACGCGACGGAGGGGATTTCGCGAGGACGTTCGCGGCGATCGCTCGCGGTGGGTGGGCGTCGATGGCGGGGGTGTTTCAAAGGGGTGGGGGTCGCGAGACGCGCGCGGGTGGTTTTTTTTGCGCGACGCGAGACGGGCGCTCGCGTGTCGCCTGGAGCGGGCGAATGGAGAACGCGCCATCGAGCGCGGGCTGACTGACGTTGTTCGTTCCGCGGTATCGCTGTCGACGTGAAAACAGTCTGAATTGGGTGACATTGTGTACGTCGAACTTCCGGAAGTTGGCAGCAAGGTTGAAAAGAGCTCCTCCTTCGGTGTCGTGGAATCCGTCAAGGCGGCGTCCGACGTCTACTCTCCCGTCTCTGGCGAAGTCATCGAAGTCAACGAGAGCTTGGCGGATACCCCGGGCGCGGTGAACGAAGCCGCTTTCTCTGACGGTTGGCTCATGAAGGTTCGCATGTCTGACAAGAGCGAACTCGATTCCATGATGGACGCCAAGGAATACGAAGCCTCCTGGTACGCTTCGTCCCGGCTCGGCTCGGCTCGACTCGAAACGCGTCCTCGCTCGTCGCTCGATTTTCACTTTGCGCGTCGTCCACTGACTGGTTTCGATCGTCGCCGTTTCGCACGACAGCCAATAAACGCGCGCGCGCGCACGTTGCAGACAATTCACTCAACGAGTAGTTACGACCCATTGTTGTGTTTAATTTTATCATCGTCAATCAATCCTCTCATGTGTTCGCCA
>Ga0181585_10000981_pt1 | contig 24775 bp, 35 predicted proteins | sample 071ome_29_FD_132469 | JGI IMG/M metagenome (GOLD analysis project Ga0181585, IMG submission 132469) | Coastal salt marsh microbial communities from the Groves Creek Marsh, Skidaway Island, Georgia - 071407BT metaG (megahit assembly) | ecosystem: Environmental > Aquatic > Marine > Intertidal...
GAATGTTACAAATCCACCCACAAAAACCATCCATCCGCTATCTGGGCCAGAGAAAACGATAAGCATTACAGATGGTTGTGGGCATTACTTTACGAGACTTGTAAAGAATACACACGCCGCTATGGTAAGGTTCATGCGACAGAACGCAAAGGTATAGTACAGAACCTGTCTAACCATCCGTATGAACTGCCGCAAGGCACATGGAGAGAGCCACCCCAATGTATGCCGGACGAATATAAGTGTGAGAATGCAGTACAAGCTTATCAATATTATTATATCGGAGAAAAAGCCGACTTTGCTAAATGGAAGCATACTAAAACACCTGACTGGTTTTCTGAGGGAATAAAAAAATGTGCAGTATAGTTATCAAATCAATTGCTTTAGGTATTGTGCTTGTGTTAATTATGTTTTATGTTGATGCATGGCTCAATGGTTCAGATCAAGCATTCAACAACTTTTACGTTTTACCTAAACAATATTAATCACTACATGTAGAGTATCTACGATACATGTAGAGATTAATATATAACAGCCAACTGGAGTGAGTGAAAATGAGTGTAATCTTTATGCAACATGATGTTACTGGAATCAAAACAACTATTAGAAAGTTTTCGGAACACACCTCTGTAACTTTTACTTTTGATACACATGACGGTTCCGGTGGAGATGTTACATTCTTTCTAAAGAATGACGGCGACCTTGATGCTGTAAACTTACAGCCAACCATAAGAGAGATTGACTAATGCCTACAGTTGTATATGATTTCAATAGCATTAGAAAAGAGATAAAAGAAAAGCAAGGTACTTGGACGATGGAGGATGATGTAATGGCTGACATGTTGTTGGCCGGTTACAATCCCACCGATCCTAAAGATATACAGGATTGGTGGGCAGACATACTTGAGGAGGAAGGTGCATGATCGCACAAAAATTAATTGTTGTATTGTCTTTATTAGTCGGTGGTTGTGCCGCCCTACCTGCCGCAATAATAGCGGGTGGAGCAGCAACCGGCGTCAAGGGCATAGTCGATGACGCTTCACAAGATGCTGATATACTTACATTAAAAGAAAGAATAAAACATCTTGAAAATAAACTAAACTAAACTATAATTGTTGTACTTTAAACGTGTGAAAACTGGAGAATCACATCATGTTGAATCAACTTACCACTACCAACGACAGAGAAATTTTCTTTAAAGTTTACGAGCAAGATATTATCGGTGCTTGTACAGGCATTGCGGGCGACAACTACAAGATGCTCACCCGTGGAGATGGTTGGGCAGAACAAGATACTTTGTTGTCTATCGTCAATACTAAATATCGGGTTGTACAGAATGAAGAAATTCTCATTCCTATGCAGCACCAAATGATTAATCACTTTGATCCTTCTGTTCTCGCAGACATTCAAATTAAAGACCACATTGCTAAGAATGGTGCGGTGTGTTTCTCAGAATATATTTTACCTAAAATGAAAGGATCAGTCGAGACTGACACAGGACACAAAACAGAGATTGGTCTTCGATTTATTTTGAAAAATACTTTTGATGGGTCATCCAGCGTTGTGTTCTATGGGGGAGTGATTGATTTCTTTTGCACCAACGGAATGATCAGCGGAGAGTATGATGTAACAAAGAAACGGCATACAAAAAACTTTAGTGTCGATGGATTTCTTGCTGCCTTTGATAACTCTATTGAGCGTCATCAAGATATTGTCATGCAGTATCAACGCTGGGCAGATAAGAAAATCTACAACACTGATAAGGTTGTACGTCTCTTCCGCAAACTCAGTACTGGTAATGAGGAAGAGCCAAAGAAGAAGAACGGCCTGTCTGGAAAGTTGTTCGCTCAATACATTGATGAGGCTAGCGTGAGAGGAAATAATGTCTTCTCCCTTGTCTCTGCAATGACACATTACGCAAGCCATGACGATGATCGTTTTCCGTTGCGTAGTAATTCCGACAGTGATAGTATGTTCAATCGTCAAGAGACTGTCCGTAAATGGCTTAACTCTAACGCATTTGCTGACTTTCTTGAGGCAGCTTAATCACTAGACTCTAGTTATGAAACGGGGCAGGTCTATTACACTAGTGTAGTAGGCTTGTCCCTACATTATCTACCATAGGATTGTTACATATGAACTTTAATGAATACCAAAATAAAGCACACTCAACTGCTGTCTATCCAAAAGAGAAAGCATTTGAGTATCTAGCTACTGGCCTTGCATCTGAAGCAGGAGAGGTTGCATCACTTGTATCTAAGTGGATCAGAGGTGATGGTAAAACATTACCAATAACCGACATAAAGAAAGAACTAGGTGATGTTCTATGGTTTGTATCAGAGATGTCGTACATGATTGGTACAAACCTTTCAGAGGTAGCAGAAATGAACGTTAAGAAATTACAGGACAGACAGAAGCGAAATACTCTAAAGGGTAGTGGTGATAACAGGTAAACTATATTACTATTTACTTAAACAACATGGAGAAGACATTGAGTATCCGAATGGAAAAGGCGGTTGATCTGCTTGCCAGAGTGGCAGAAGATATTACTGATCCAGTTCGATGCTATCGTCTTGCAGCAGGTGTATGGTACAAGAATAATCTTGTAGGTCTTGGTGTTAATTCATATAAGACTGATCCGTTTCAAGCTAAGTACGGCAAGCATGAACATGCCATACACCTACATGCAGAGATAGCTGCAATCAAGAATGCAGCAAGGCAGATGGACGACCTGTCGAAGTGTACATTAATTGTCGTTCGTGTTAAAAGAAAATTATCTGAACAAAATAAAAATATTTTTCAAAAGACTATTGCAAAACCCTGTTCAGGATGTTATAAATGTATAGTCGAGTTTGGAATTAGAAATGTTTTTTATACCAATCTTAATGGAGAATTGGAAAAGTTATGAAAACTATTATTTTGATTGCCGTGGTAACAGCCATCTCTCTGATGGCGTCCTCATGTGCAAAAGAGAAGGACGGGGTGGCTCCTCCTCCTACTCCACCTAAGTTTTATATAGAGAAAAAAGATAAGTCTAAATTATTTTTAGAACCATAGGACTATCTTAGCCCTACCTCTCCCAACACAATCTTGTGTTTTTGATCATGGAAAAAATTACACCCGCATATACAATAGATTGGTATATTAAGTGGTCTGCTAGTATCATACTTATTGCTAGCATGGCGTTAAATAGTTATAATATTTATCCAGAAAATATTATTACCCAATCCATTGGTGCTTTTGGGTGGCTGGTAGTAGGTTGTTTTTGGAATGATAAGGCTATAATAATTATTAATTTAATAGCATTAGGAATACTGGTAAGTGGAGTGTTAAGATACTACATACAGTAGAGAAAGGAATGTAAAATGAAAATTTATAATTATAAAGACCACAATGAAGTACCTGGACACATACAGTTGTATGTTATGTCTGTTGCTGATGTCTCAGACATTGCAGAACTTGAGTTAGAACACATCAATGATTTTATGAACTCTTTAGAGACTTGGGAAACCGAACAGATTTTTGAAGAGAGCAGCAAACACATTCACTAATTACTCAGGTTGGGCAGGTTGTCATTCCGATAGCCTGTCCAACTAATAGGCTGATATAATCATGCAAACATATAAAGTTTATGATAAAGCAATAGATAAAAATAATTGTAATAATATTATTAAATATCTAAAAGAGTTGAACTTCGATAGATCCACAGTGGCAGGAGATGACAGTGATATTCTCGACGAGGAGAAGAGACAATCTCAGGTTGCCTTTTTAAACTCAAAAGAATTAGTAGATATCTTTAGTTTATATGCTGGATTTGCTAAAGATGAATGCGGATGGAACTATAATTTAACTGGATATGAAATCCCACAGGTCAGTATCTATCATAAGAATGATAAATACACATGGCATCATGATATGCTGCCCGACGAAAACGGACTTGTTCGCAAGCTTAGTGTGTGTATAACACTGAACGAGAACTTCAAGGGTGGTGACTTCCAAATACAAAAGCTTGTATCGCCAGTAGAAAAGAAAAGATATGAAACCATTAAGGAAATGCGTAATGCCGGAAGCGTGGTAGTATTTCCATCGTTTATGTGGCATCAAATAACACCTGTTAAATATGGCAGCAGATACTCTATTGTCTGTTGGTACAATGGTCCACAATTTATGTGAGGAATTATGCTTTATTCTTTAAATAAAATTATTAATGATATCGAAAAAAAAGAAAAAGAATCTCTAAACGGTAAAGATAGGCTGTCAGTAGATTTAAGGATTATTCATGAAAGTCTGCATGAAGACTTAGAATACTACGCAAAAACCGTGATAGATATTTTAAATAATGTAAATGAAATTAAATTTATAAACTTAAACCAAGAGGCACAGTTACACACAACAGCCACTAAACTTCAGGTGCTGTTTCAGGAAATAGAAAAGACAATGGGCAGATGATATGGACCAGCTAGATATTTTAAAGAAAAATGTTTATGATCTAAACGAACAAATAAATAAATTATGTATTAGAATCAAAGAATTAAAAGAAGAAAATGATTATTTAAAATTAAAATTAACAATAACAGAAGATAGTTTAGAAAGCTTATCAAAAAAAGCGTTGGACTACACAAGAAATTTTTGAGAGATAACATGTCAAAAAATTTATGGGAATTAGATTCTAAAAATCTATTTAAAAAGCTTACGAGAGAATATCAAAGAGAGGGGTATTCTTTAAAAGAGGCTAGAAGCCATGCAAAGAGAGAAACAGAAGAAGTTATGGCCGATAAAAAATATTTTATTGACAACCTATTGAACGAGGAAGAGGATCAATAATGGACGCAGAATTAATCTCTCATTTAGGAAATGATCTGACTGTTGTTAATGCAGCTAGAGTTTCTTTTGATAAAGAAAGTGAATGGGAGTCCATAACTCCTGCCGGTCCTGTAGAAAATGTCCTTAAAGATAAAGATGTTAAGTTAATTAAATATCTTGCCAAGCACAATCACTTCACACCGTTCACTCATTGTATGATAACTCTCAGAGAAACTGTTCCAATATTTATTGCAAGGCAAAGATTTAAACATACAGTAGGATTTAGTTATAATGAAGTAAGTAGAAGGTATGTGAATGACACTCCTAAATTTTTTGACACAACAAGGTGGAGAAAAGCACCGACAGATAGAAAGCAGGGGAGCGGAGAATATTTTGATTTAAATCCTTATACTGGTACTAAAGTAACACATTTATACGTTAAGGCTAAAGATACTTATCAAGAACTTCTTAGAGCAGGAGTAGCACCAGAGCAAGCACGGATGGTTTTGCCACAGGCTACATATACAAGTTATTATGTTACAGGTTCTTTGGCTGCGTTTGCTAGGGCATATAAACTAAGGAGCGATGACCTAGCCCAGATAGAAATACAGAATCTGGCAGAGCGGTGGAATAATATTATAGAAGAGTTGTATCCTGTATCATGGGAGGCACTAACAAAATGAGAAGACGAAAATATTTTATATACTACGAAGGAAACAATACTAACATAACCTTCACAGTTAAAAAACAGGCAGAAGATTTTATTAAAAACAGAGAGGGGTTGTTGAGTGCATTAAAGGCAAAGCCTAATAGCTATACAATAGTAAGTTCCAGTTGACAGCCGCCAGACATTCTGGCAAACTAATTAAAGTAACCTACAGTAAGTTCTACGAACTGTAGGTTATTTTAATTATAGGAGAACCATATGAAGAAAAATGCTAAGTTTATGAAGCATGTGAATTGCGAAGAGTGTGGATCGTCAGACGGCAATGCTCTGTATGACGATGGCAGTGCTTTTTGTTTTGTTTGTAAAACTTATTCAAAGGAAGATAATATGCAACAATCAGTTCAACCATCTAACGCTAACTTAAAAGTGTATTCTACGAACATGACTGAAAATAAAAACTATAGAGATATTCCAGATCGTAAACTTACCGCAGATACCTGTAAAGCCTACGGAATTTCCGTTGTTCAGGATGTAAATGGTAATATTATTAAGCATGTATATCCTTATTACAATACTGATGGCTCCCATGTAGCCAACAAGTTTCGAGTTGTTGCCAACAAAACTTTTCCTACTGAAGGCAACATCACTGATGCAGCTTTGTTTGGACAGAAAAACTTTCCTGCTAAAGGTAAATACATTACGATTACCGAAGGTGAGTTGGATGCTGCAGCTACCTATCAAATGTTTGGTAGTCAATGGCCTTGTGTTTCAGTCAGGTCTGCCACCACGGCAGTCTCTGACTGTCAAAAGAACATGGATTATCTTAATTCATTTGATAATGTTATTCTCTGCTTTGACAATGACAAGGCAGGACGGGAGGCTGCAAACAAGGTAGCCGCTCTGTTTGAACCCAACACATGCAGCATAGTTAAACTATCCAAGTTTAAAGATGCATCCGATTATCTGAAGGCTGGTTGCCGAGAGGATTTCACTAAGGCTTGGTGGGGTGCAGAACCGTATACACCTGCAGGAATTATTAATCTTGGTAAATTGGGTGACTCTCTTTACGAAGAAGATTTTTGTGAGAGTGTAGCCTATCCTTGGCCGTCTCTTAATGAAAAGACTTTTGGCTGCAGGACAGGAGAGCTTGTCACTTGGACCTCTGGTTCTGGTATGGGGAAGAGTTCAGTTTTAAGAGAACTCATGCATCACTTTCTATATAATACAAAAGATAACATTGGTATTCTTGCCCTTGAAGAGAACACCAAGAAGACTGCCTTTAATATTATGGCAGTTGAAGCAAACCAAAGATTATATATTAAAGAAGTGCGGGATCAATTTACCAAAGAACAACTTAAGCGTTGGGAGGAGAAGACCATTGGTACGGGACGACTTTTTGCTTTTGATCATTTTGGTTCTATATCTAATGACGAGATACTCTCTCGAATCAGGTATATGGCTAAAGCTTTAGACTGTAAATGGGTTTTTCTAGATCACCTGTCCATTCTTGTATCGGGTCAGGAGGAAGGAGATGAGCGTCGAGGTATTGATGTTTTGATGACTAAGCTAAGAAGCTTGGTTGAGGAGACAGGCATCTCTTTAAATCTTGTATCACACCTACGTCGAGCAAACTCTTCAAAGTCTCATGAGGAAGGTGGAGAGGTTAGTCTCGCCCATCTTAGGGGCAGTCATAGTATTGCTCAACTATCAGACATGGTGTATGCCTTGGAGAGAAACCAACAAGAGACAGATGAGACATTAGCAAATACAACCCTTGTCAGAATCCTGAAGAACAGGTATAGTGGTGAGGTTGGACCGTCTACATATCTCTTTTATGATAAAGATTCGGGACGCATGTCTGAAATATCTAATCCCTTTGAAGTTAAAGAGGACGAAGAAGGAGAATCATTTTGACCGATAGGATAAAGCCTATTGCTAGCGCAGCCACAGTAAGAAAGAAATTTGATAGAAATTTATACAACAAAACAAACACCAAGGCTATTCGAGCAGGAGTATCCTATTTAAAATCTCAAGATCATTCTATCTTAGATAAAAAAGAAACCTATGGTCCTGATATTATCTCTGAAAAGAATGGTGTGCTTCACTACACAGAGGTAGAGACTAAGCTGGTGTGGTCTGGAGATTGGCCTGTTACTTGGGAAGATGTTCGCATTCCTGAAAGAAAGAGCCGACTGATTGCGTTAGCAAAAAGTAAAAATGCCTCTTTAAACTTCTTTATTTTTAATAAAGAGTATACTAGGGCTTGGCAAATAAGAGGGGATGTGGTAGCTTCATGTCCCTTAAAAGAAATACCGAATAGATATGTTAGCAAAGGAGAGTTTTTCTTTATTATCCCTATCAATAGGGCGGCAATGATCAAACTTAAATAGGAGTTGTATTCGGTTATGAGCGTAGTTCTTGACATAGAAACCGATGCTATTGATGCCACAAAGATACACTGTATTGTGGCTTATGACATAGATAAAAATATACCTTATACGTTTGTTGAAGAAGAATGTTATGTTAAGTTTCCTAACTTTGCCCGTAGCGTGTCTAAGTTTATAATGCACAATGGTATATCTTTTGATGCACCAGTATTAAATAAACTTACGGGAACCGACATACAATCAGACAGGATTTTAGACACTATGATCCTGTCTCAACTCTACAATCCTATAATTGAGAAAGGACATAGCCTAAAGTCTTGGGGTGAACGATTGGGTATTCCTAAAGGAGAAGTAGATAGCTTCGATCACTTCTCTGAAGAGATGCTCGACTATTGTAAACAAGATGTTAATGTTACCTATTCTTTATATAAATATTTTAAGAAACAACAAAATGTTTTTTCTTCTAGATCAATTGCTTTAGAACATAAAATTAAAAGTATTATTCAACAACAAGAAGATAATGGATTCTACTTAGACTTACCTAAAGCAACCACATTTATATCCTGTGTTCAGGATAAGATGGATAATATAGAAGGAGAACTACAACAAATATTCCCTCCTCATGTTGTCTCTGGTAGAACACATAAGAGATCAGGAAAACCATTGGATGATATTGTTACTCCCTTTAATCCTGCTTCTAGAAAACAAATAGCAGAAAGATTAATGGGTTTAGGGTGGAAGCCAGAAAAGAAAACTGATAAGGGGAATGTCATTGTAGATGAGGCAGTCCTTGAGACAATTGATTTACCTGAAGCAAAAAAGATATCTGAATATCTATTATTAGGTAAACGATATGCACAGGTAAAATCTTGGGTAGAAGCTGCAGATAGTAGTAGCAGGGTTCACGGTAGAGTTCTAACCTTAAAAACTGTTACAGGTCGTATGGCTCACACCTCCCCAAACATGGCACAGGTTCCTGCCGTATACTCTCCTATGGGAACAGAGTGTAGATCAATGTGGAGTGTGGAAGATGCTACCAACTATTCTTTAGTGGGAACTGATGCCTCTGGCCTTGAGTTAAGAGGATTAGCACACATGATGGACGATCCTAAATTTACACAAGAAATTTTAGAAGGTGATGTTCATACAGCTAACATGAAGATGGCTGGCCTTACAGATCGTGACCAAGCCAAGACATTTATTTATGCACTGATGTATGGTGCAGGTGCTGCTAAGATTGGTAAGATCGTAGGCGGTACTGCGAGAGAAGGAGAGGCATTAATATCTAAATTTATGAGCAACATGCCTAAGTTCTCTGCTCTTAAAAATAATCTAAATAAAACAGTCGAAAGGAATGGGGTCATACCGGGACTTGATGGTAGGACTTTACAGGTTCGATCTCCTCATGCTGCATTAAACACCTTGATTCAAGGGGCTGGTGCTGTTATATGTAAACAGTGGCTGGTGCAGATGCATGAGGCGTACACAAAGAAAGGATTGGATGTAAGACTTGTTGCTAGTATCCACGATGAATACCAGTTTGAGGTACATAATAAGGACTGTGAGGAGTTTGGATTGATTACTAAAACTGCAATGAAGGAGGTAGAAGAAATATATTCTTTTCGATGCCCATTAGATTCTGAATATAAAATTGGAAAAAATTGGGCAGAGACACATTAATGTGTTGACAACATGTAACACATACTGTAAAGTACAATTCTTAACAACACTTCAAGGAGTAAAATTTATGAAAAATTGTCAGAAGAAAACACTAGCCGCACTAAAGAAGCGTATGCGAGTAACTCGTAAGACTGCAATTCAGTTGGGGCTATGTGAAAACCTGACTGCTACTATCTCTGACCTTCGTGACTTGGGTCATGATATTGAGACAATAAAAGCTAAGGCTGAAGATGGTTCTAAATACACTCGCTATCGTCTTGTTGAAGAAGCGGTAGCTTAAATTAACATTACATTAAGGAGAAATTAAATTATGACTGAAGATTATAAATATGCTACTGGAGTTGCTTACTGGACATCAATCGTCGCTCCGAACACAAAGTTTGAAGCAGACGGTGTTTGGGAGTGTACCCTATCACAATTGGATGATACTGCTAAAGCAGTCTTTGAAGAGAGTGGTCTTGAGATTAAGAATGTTGGCGATGAAAAAGGAGACTTTATTAAGTTAAAGCGAAAGGTCCGTCGAAAGGATGGAAGCATGAACCAACGTCCGACAGTTGTTGATTCCCAAAATACACCCATGAATGATACCTACATTGGGAATGGTTCGTTGGTCACAGTTAAATTCCGTCCCTACGATTGGTCGTGGGGAAATCGAAAGGGTAGAGGTGGTGATCTATGTGCCATCCAAGTTGTTGACTTGGTTGAGTACTCACCTCAAAGTTCTTCTTTCGATCCTATTAAAGGAGGTTATGTTGCACCTGCCTCCGATGATGTACCGTTCCCTGCATAACTAGAGGAGTGAGGGGAGGAGACTATAACTTCCAAGTTCTTCTCCCCTCTATTTTATAATGAAAAAACTTTCTTCACTTATTCAAGATGTTTATGAAGTCTTACAAGACGGCAATGATTCTCCTAGAACCGACGAAGAGTTGGAGAAGTTTGCAGAAGAGGCCGGTAAAAATATAGCCGGTCATTTAATTAATTCTATTAAAGAAGATAGAACAAATAAAAAACCATATCTAAGAATATCTAACATTGGTAAACCCCTACGTCAGCTTTGGTATGATCTAAAAGAAGTGCCGAGAGTGGATGAGATGAAGCCCTATGATCAGATTAGATTTCTATATGGTCATGTGTTGGAAGAGCTTGTTCTATTTTTATGTTATGCTTCTGGCCATGAGGTAACAGAGCAACAAAAAGAAGTTGTGATTGATGGTGTGGTAGGGCATAAGGATTGTAGAATTGATGGAGTGACTGTGGATGTTAAGAGTGCATCTGCCTATGGATTTAAAAAGTTTAAGGAGCGTACACTCTGTGACGATGATCCATTTGGATACATCAGCCAGCTATCAGGATATTTAAAAGGTGAGGGAGACACAGAGGGAGCATTTCTTGCTATAGATAAACAGTCAGGAGAGTTGGCCCTACTAGATGTTCATTCTATGGAATTACATGATGTTCAAAGTAAAATCAAAACTGTTAAAGAATACTTGGATAAAGATAAAACCCCCCCTAAATGCTATGGGGATGTTCCTTATGGCAAGTCTGGCAATCGTCAGTTATGTACTGCTTGCCGCTATTGTTCTTTTAAGTATACTTGCTGGGCTGATAGCAACGGCGGTGGTGGACTTCGTAAGTTTAATTATAACAACGGGATCGTATATCTCACAGAAGTTCACTTAGAACCTAAAGTCGAGGAAATTAAATGAAAACCCAAAGTGCTAAAGCAAAGGGTAGACGTTTACAGCAATGGGTAAGAGATACACTAATAAAAGTTTTAGATATATCAGATGAAGATATAGAGAGCAGGAGTATGGGTGCTGGTGGAGAAGATTTGATTATGGCAAAAGCTGCTCGACAAAAGTTTCCCTACTCTATAGAATGTAAGAACCAAGAAAAGTTAAATGTTTGGAATGCATACACACAATCACAAGATAACTCTGGCAAGCATGAGCCATTGTTAATTATAAAAAAGAATAATAAAAAACCTTTGGCAGTAGTAGATGCAGAATATTTTTTTAAATTACACGGATGACGAACTTGAAGATATATTAGAGGATCAAATTGTAGACAAGTCTGAAAATCCTTATATTGCATTATTCAACGGTGTTATCATTCAAGCACTGATTGATGTGTGCCAAGATAAATCTTCTAAAGAAAAAGAGGAGGCCGTTGCATGGTTCTTCTCTTCTGTTGTTTCAACCATTGACAATTTTGAGACAGTGTGCGATCTTGCTAATGTTAATGCTAGCAGGGTAAGGGGTTTTGCTTTTCGTCTTTTGGAAAGTAAAAACAAAAGCAAACTACGAAAGCATATGAGTTTCTTATTGCATAACCAATAGGAGTAAGTTATGAGTTCTGATAAAAGTCTTGATTCACAGGTTGGTGGTAATCACTATCGAAACTTAAAGATTCAACCGGCAGAATATATTTCTGCTAATCGACTAAGTTTCTTTGAAGGTAATATTATTAAGTACATTACTCGACACAAATCGAAGGGAGGGGCAGAAGATATTAAAAAGATTATTCAGTATGCAGAAATGATTTTAGAATTTGATTATCCAGATGAGGGGAAATAGCACCTATGTTTAAGTCTAATAAAAATCCACAGTTTCGATCTAAGTTTTCAGAAGTTATTTTTTATACAAAGTATGCCCACAAGGGAGCAGAGACAATGCATGAGCTTGCTGCTACTCTTGTAGAGGATGTATGTCAGGAACATCTTAGAAAGTCTGAAAAGGATGAATTGATTAGTCATATAGCAGAGCTTCGATTTATACCGGGAGGACGTTACCTTTACTATGCTGGTAGAGATAAAAAGTTTTTTAATAATTGTTACCTATTAGACTGTGAAGAAGATACCAGAGAAGATTGGGCTAACCTTTCATGGAAAGCAGAGTCATGTCTAATGACAGGAGGTGGTATTGGGGCAGACTACTCTGTGTATAGAGCGGAGGGTAAGGAGCTAGGAGGTACTGGTGGTATTGCTAGTGGTCCTTTGCCTAAGATGCAGATGATCAATGAGATTGGTCGAAGGGTTATGCAGGGTGGTAGTCGTCGCTCTGCTATCTATGCTAGTTTAAATTGGAAGCATGAAGACATTAGTAAGTTTCTTCTTTCTAAGAACTGGAAAGATATGCCTATCGGAAACACAGGACAATCCCTGTTTGATGTAAAGCAAGATGACTTTAATTTTCCTGCTCCTCTTGATATGACAAACATCAGTGTAAACTATGATACTGAATGGTTGTTGAACTATTGGGAAACTGGAGAGGTAGGAGATGTATTTCTGAGCAATGTCAGACAAGCTCTGTCCACTGCCGAACCGGGATTTAGTTTTAACTTTTTTGAGAAAGAAAATGAAACACTTAGAAATGCTTGTACAGAAGTTACAGCAAACAACCACAATGCTCCTGATGGCGGTGATGATTCCGATGTTTGCAATTTGGGAAGCCTTAACTTTGCTAGGATTGCTGATGTTTCTCAGTTACGAAATGTCGTTGAACTAGCAACCAAGTTTCTTATTTGTGGTACATTGAGAGCGCAACTGCCTTACCATAAAGTTTATAAAACAAGGGAAAAGAATCGTAGGCTTGGTCTGGGACTGATGGGATTACACGAGTGGTTGATCCAAAGAGGAAGCCGATATGAAACCACAGAAGAGATGCATCGTTGGCTAAAGATTTATAAGTCTGAGTCTGATAGAGTTTCGGATAGTTTCTCTGATCAGTTAGGAATCTCTCGACCTGTGGCTAAACGAGCAGTAGCACCAACAGGAACTATCGGCATCATTGCTGGAACCTCAACTGGTGTTGAACCTATCTTTGCTGTAGCCTATAAACGTAGGTATCTCAAGAACCGTAGATGGCATTATCAGTATGTTATAGACAGTGCCGCTCAAGAAATGATTGATCTTTATGGGGCTGATCCTGATTCGATTGAATCGGCTATGGACTTGGCTACAGACTATGAGCGTAGGCTTTCATTCCAAGCAAACATTCAAGAGTATGTTGACATGTCAATCTCCAGCACAATTAATCTACCCGCTTGGGGATCAAAAGGAAATAACGAAGACCTCGTTGTTCCTTTTGCAAATACTCTTGCTAAGTATGCACACAGGTTGAGAGGGTTCACTTGCTTTCCTGATGGTAGTCGAGGAGGTCAACCTCTAACCGTTGTGCCTTACAAAGAAGCTGTAGATAAACTTGGCGAAGAGTTTGAAGAGAATATTCAAACACATGATATCTGTGAGATAGCTGGCACAGGAGGAGTGTGTGGAGTTTAACTCTCGTAGCTCAATTGGATAGAGCAACAGATTTCTAATCTGTAGGTTGCGGGTTCGAGTCCTGCCGAGAGTGCCAAATAAATACTTGACATAACTATAAAATTGTGTATATAATGTATGGTATTAAAAGAAAAGTAGGTTCTAGATATAGTTGGGTATTAGACTATGATCCAAAGGGATCACACGAGAATGTTGGTCCCTTGCTCTTTCCAACTGAAGAAGAGGCAAAAGAATATGCTCTTTCTAAGTGGGAAGATTGTACTGTGGAAAGCTACCCATTCTTAACTAAAGATTGGTAGCACATTAACTTTGCTTAAAGAAAGGAAGTAAAATGAGTATTGAGAAATTTTATATGGATTTAAACAATCATTTTAATAAAATCAGAACCAATGCAGTTGGTCTAGACAGGCTGTTTGATAACATTCATGACTATACTTTGAATAGTATTCACATGTCTAATCAATCGTCTTATCCCCCTTACAATGTTACGAAGATGGATAAAAATTCTATCCAAGAATTGGGGCTAGGTGTGGCCGATAATGTTCAAGAACAAGTTACAATTGAACTGGCTTTAGCTGGATTTAAAAAGGAAGAGCTTAAGGTAGAACAAAAAGAAAATGTTCTTATTGTATCTGGCCGATCTGAACCCTCAGATGAGAGCAACCATGCCGTTACAGTTGTGCAAAAAATTGGAAAGCGTCAATTCAAAAGAGAGTTTCTTTTGTCTGACAACACAGAGATATCTAATTGTGATTATGTTGATGGGGTGTTAAGAATCACCATTGATGTTATTGTTCCGTTAGAAGAACAAGCTAAAACAATTAATATTAATTAAACTACGGAGCCACTGCACCCAGTGTGTGGTGGCTCTTTTTATTTATAAGGATTATTTAATGGCATCTACAAAAACTATTGGCCTATCAACCAAGATAGATACCGACAGACATATGAGAACTTCGATAGGTCATTCCACAAACTGTAAACCAACTAACAAACATAAAAAAAGAAATTGGAAAAGATACAGAGGGCAGGGTAAATGAGCAATATCCCTACAGTGTATATAGGGTATGACAATAAGGAACACCAAGCGTATGAAGTATTAAGAGAGTCTATATTGGATACTGCCTCAGAGCCTATCAGTGTAGTGGCTCTAGATCAATCCACCCTTCGACGCATCAACTTCTTTAGAAGATCATTTAAATTAGAGAACAACGTTAGATTAGATACACAGGACAATAAACCATTCTCTACAGAGTTTTCCTTTACAAGATTTCTAGTTCCTTTTGTAAATAATCTGAAGGGGCTTGCCCTTTTTATGGATTGTGATATGATGGTTAGATCAGATATCATAGAGGTATTTGATTACGCTTCTAGAGAAGATAAAGCTATATGGTGCGTTAAACACAATTATAATCCAACGGCTAAAACAAAGATGGACGATCAAGTTCAAACACAGTATAATAGAAAGAACTGGTCGAGCTTTGTTCTTTGGAACTGTGAGCATGAAGCCCACCAAAATTTGACCGTTGATGATGTTAATTTAAAAACAGGATATTACCTACATAACTTTCAATGGCTATCCAATGATTTGATTGGTGATATTCCCGAAGAATGGAATTGGTTGGATGGACATTCACATCATGAGATTGAAGCAAAGAATGTTCACTTCACTACAGGTGGGCCTTGGTTCCCCGGATGGAAACCTCAAAGACTAATTGATGCAAAGTATGCTTTGGAATGGACAAACTTTAGAGATGCCATTGAGATAGACGAAGTGATAGGAAAAACTAAAACAATAAAGTGGAACAAAACTTATGAGTAATTTAAGAACAGTAACAGTCGTTACATCCTTCTCAGAGCAGGGCTGGCATGACTATGCAGAGAAGATGGTATTCACTGCCGCTGAACACTGGGAGCCATCAATTAAATTGATTGCTTATTATCATGACTTTGATATCAACACAAAGAAGTTACCAGATAATAAGAACATTGAATTTAGAAATCTAAATGATCTAGAAGAATTAAATCAATTTAGAGATACATATAAAAAGTTTAATGGCATGTCTCCTGAGACAAAGCAATACAACTGGCGTACAGACGCTATTAAGTTTTGTCACAAAGTATTTGCAATAGCTGATTGTGCCTTTGAAAGAAAGGCAAAAGCCGATAAGGAAGGCTACTCACCTGATTGGCTTGTGTGGCTAGATGCAGATACTACCACACATAAAGACTTATCTAAAACATCTTTTCTTGAAGCACTACCGGATGTAGATTTGGTACATCTAGGAAGAAAGAATTTTACATATAGTGAAACATCGTTCATTGGTTTTAATCTAAACAGTGAAGTTTCTCTAGAGTTTATTGGCGATCTTGTGGGTGCTTATATTACTGGAGAGGTTTTAAATTATAGAGAATGGCATGACGGTTTTCTTTTCGAGCGTCTGCTTATTATCTACAAGGCTCACGGTCTGAAGTTTATGGATTGGACAGGCAATGCAGATATTAAAGACCCGATCAACGGAGATCAGGCTTTTGATTTATTCCCTCTGTCGAAATATGTAAAACATTATAAAGGTAATAAGAAGAAAAATATTTCACAGACAGTTGCTCCCGATGTCAATGGTCCTAAACGATATGGACAACTGCTACAGTTGGTGGATCACTATAAGCCCAAAACAATTGCAGAGACAGGTACATGGAATGGCGGTAGAGCTATTCAGATGGCCGAGATTGCATTTAAATATTCTGATGAAGTAACGTACTATGGTTATGATCTGTTTGAAGATGCAACAACTGAGCTTGACGAGAAGGAGCTAAACAGCAAGCAGCACAATCTATTTGCTGCAGTTGAAGATAGGCTGAATCAATACCAGAAAGATTGTAAATCAAAAGGTAGAACATTTAATTTTGAATTGTTCAAGGGAGATACAAAGCACACACTACAGCAAAAGAAAGTAGACTTTGCTTACATTGATGGTGGTCATTCAGAAGATACCGTTAATCATGATTATGACATGCTGAAAGAAAGTAGTGTGGTAGTCTTTGATGACTTTGTTTCTAAAGACCCTAACGGTAATGATCCCGGTGAAGAGTTCTATGGCGTTAATAAAATTATAGAAAAGGTAGAGAAGAGAAAAAAGGTTCTACCATCCTCTGATAGAATTGTTGAAGGAGGTATAACTCATTTAGCAGTGGTGCTAACAGATGACGATCTGCCTGATCTACCTATTGAGTTTAGCAGAGCACCTATTGTGGTGCAGCCAAGAGACTGTATGCCTAAAGAAGATATTCTTAATAATGTTAAAAAGAATACATCTGTTATTGATACTTGGATTACAAAAGCAAAAGCAAATAATGATGTGGCTATTATTATCTCAGGCGGTAAAAGTACTGACTGGAAGAAGGTTAAGCAGACTATCAAAAATGTAGGAAAGAATAGAGCAAAGGTTGTATGTGTAAAGCATTCATATCCTGATCTGTTAAAGAATAACATTCAACCATTTGCCTGTGTAATTCTCGACCCCCGCCCAATCTCTGGTGTTAGTACACATGGTGTCGTTAGAAAAGATTTGTTTAAAACTATTGATGACAAAACTTTGTTCATGACTGCATCTATGACCGATCCATCTGTGGTAGATTTACTACGAAAGAAAACATCTAACATTGTAGGATGGCATGCATACACCAATGCACTGCAAGAAAATATTCAAGAAAAAGTTAGAGATGGTTCAGTTAAGGTTGACGAGAACTTGGGTATTAAAGAGGGAGCAACCATGATTATTGGTGGAACCTGTGCTGCTATGCGGTCTATTGGCATTATGCACACTCTAGGATTTAGAGAATTTCACTTGTTTGGATACGATTGCTCTATGCCTGAACCTTCCGAAGAGGAAAAGAAAGAAGTTACCGAAGAGGGTAAACCTAAATATCTAAAGGTGGGTGTCGATGACGAAAGCTTCTGGACAACGGGAGAACTTCTAGCGATGGCACAAGATTGTGAAAAGCTTTTTGAAAAAGAAGATGTTAATTTAAACATCAACTTTTACGGAGAAGGAACTCTGGTTTCTAAGTTATGGAGCGTATCAGATACAAACAAACTACAACCTTATGAAAAGATTTTAAACTTATGACTAGTAGATCAGAGAATTTCTAAAAAGAAAAAGGATTGATATATGATTATGGGAAAGGTTTGGGGATCGACAGAGCCTCTTCTAGTTACCTCTATGATTGAGGTACACAGAATAAAAATAAATAAAAATGCTTTCTGCTCTCTCCATAAACATGAATATAAATGGAATATGTTTTATGTTATAAAGGGAAATCTATTTATTGAAGTTCAAAAGAATGATTATGATCTAGTAGATGTAACACCGTTACACGATGGACAGTTTACCTCAGTTAAACCTAATGAGTATCATAGATTCTTTACAAAGGAAGAACCTGTTGAAGCTTTAGAGGTATATTATTTAAATGGGATTAGCGAAGACATTGTTCGCAAGACGGTAGGAGGAATAGAGTAGTGCTGACAGAGAAGCAGGAAAAATTTGCACAGGCATATGTACTAAACAACAATGCTACGGATGCAGCTAAGAGTGCAGGTTATTCTGATAGGTCAGCATATAATCAAGGATACCGTCTTCTACAGAATGATCTTATTGTAGAAAGAATTGAAGAGCTATCCAGAGAACTCAAGACCAGTGTGGATGTTGTAGCAGAGATTGAAGATCAATATACCTTTGCTAAAACAAATGGACACACCAACAGTGCCATCAAAGCACTAGAACTTCTGTCTAGAGTTAGAGGTAACAAAGTAGAAGAAGGAAAGAATATAAGTAAGGAAGAATTAATTAATCTTATTGTCTCTGCTTTGGAGGTTCTTGGCAAAGAACAGGTCGATGAGATGGTAAAGCGTTGTAAATTTGACTGATCACAGAAAAATAACTCCCTACGTTGACCACTGAGTAGGGGTAAAGACAGCCTCGGCTACCTACCCACCAGAACAATCCCTAAATCTACCAGTGAGACTTATACGGGCTTACAGAGCATTTTGGTATTATTAAGACTCATTCTTAACATAAACTATAGAAAAGTTTGCAGAAATAAGGTTGTTTGATCCAGAAGATTCTGCTCTTACTTCTAGGTCTGTTTTTTCAGATATTTCAATAGGATAACGTAGAAGAAAATCTGCAACACCGCCTGAACCAAGGGTCTGTTTCATCATAACTCGAAACACACCGCCCTGTGTACGTTGGACAATTTGAGCAGTGACGTACTGGTTAGCGTTAGTCGTACCAGTAGCAATGTTGACGTGATCTAAAAATCCTGTGTACCCAGCAGGAACAGTCCACAGAGCCATCAGCGTCTGATTCTCACCAAGAGTAATACGAGCATATGTCGTCCCACCGTTGGTAATGTTCAGGTTGCCAGTAGGTGCTTGTGATCCGCTAACATAAGCACGAAAGACACGAAGAAATGTCTGTGTAGTTGTAGCTGTACCAGCACCAGCAAGAGTTACTTCCTGATTAACTTCGTTGTAATCTTCATCCAAACCAAAGACTATTACCTTTACACCATTATCGTTTGCTGGTGTACCGGCATCTGTTGTTACAGTCATAGCAACGGCAGAACTAGGATAGGCGTAAATACCACCTACATCCCAGATAGTTTCTTCTGTACCGTTTACGTCTGGATTAAAGCCAAACTTGAAAACTGTTTTATGGTTTTCTATTTGATTGCGTACCACCTGTAATTCAAATGGTTCATGTCTTCCTAATTTTGTAACTGATGGGGGTGTGGTCATGTTATTTCCTTATATTAACCTTGTTAAATTTTTATTTTAAGTTTCTATTTTAGGATGTCTTCCGTTGTGCATCTTATGTAGAGAGTTAATCTCTACTTCTGCTTTTTTTATTCTTTCAGAAATTGAACCCCTCCATCTATTCTGTTCCTCTAAATTACTAGGACTTAATATATTATTTAGAACGGCTATCTGTTGACGCAGAACAGAAACTGAGTTTTCTGCTGCATCTAATTCTCTATTCAACTCATCAAGATATTTTGTTTGTTCGTCCTGTCGTTGTTTAAGAGTTGCCACCTGAGATCGAACCAACCCCCATGCACCAGCTAATGAAGCAATGACCGCCCCAATCTGAACTATCATTCTTACATCTAGTTCCATCTTATTCCAATCTCGTTCCATATACACTATCTTGAATTTCAAATATTCTTCGTAAATCAATGTTGGGATTATTACCGTATATTCTAGCTAATGTATTTTTATTGATATTAAAGGGCAGATAAAAATTATCTCTAGCACTTGAAATTGTTTCAAAAGTTTTCTTTGTAGGTATATCCCTATATCCCGGTGAAACAAACCTTGTAATACCTTTATAAATTTGTTCATTATCTATACCAAGTCTATCATATAAATTTAATATTCCTCTTAATAAAAGAGTTTTATCAGAGTGTTGAACAAGATCATCTTTAAACATTTTTTCTAGTTGTTCCTGATTAACATTTCTAGGTAGATTTCTTTCACCTGCTCTATCAGTAAATTTACTACTGCCTTGCTGAATCTCTTTAACAAGAGGAATAATGTTTTGTCTAATCGAACTTGTAATATCAAATTTACTAGTCCCAAAACCAAGGAAGTTTTTTAACTCTGGTTCAGGTAGTCTTGTATAATAATTAGATAGAATTAAATCAGGATTTTTTTCAGTAGCCTTTTCATACATGTCTCTTCTTCTAAACTCTGCTAAAACTCCCGGTTCAAATGTTGAAGCTATGTTAGCGGCTCCAACTGTCATAGCATTTTCAGGAAGATCAAAAACTCTAGCTAGATGACCAAGCATAGTTCGATCATTGAATTGATCTCTACTATATTCTCTTCCCTCTCCCGCTTTAAGTAAAGCTTCTGTCAGCATAGATTTACCCATAAAAGGAGCAAGAAATTGTTCTGCTGCAGCTAGAGCAATCTTATCTTTCTGTTTAGAATTAATTTCAGATTCTTCTCCAGCCAACAATGTTCCATGCAATCCTTTTACTGCAACTTTAAGAGGTTCAAAAGGATCAAAGGGACCAAGAGCAATGTAATCTACTTCTTTGCCACCAGCTTTATTATCTTTGATAGGAGATAGATAAGCTTTATTACCAAATCTACGATATGGTTGAATAGTTAGATCAATAGCCTGACGTTGCTCATCTGTAATACCTTGAGCCGAAGCAGTATAGTTTTCTATAGCTTCTGGAAGAACAGCACCAAAAGCAGTCATACCTGCTGCTCTCTTAAATGCTTCTGATTGTAAAGCTTTATTTCCTGAAAGCAAATCATCAATTGTATATTTAAATAAATTTTTAGCAACTCTAATAGACTCAGCAGGGAATGCAGCAAAGTCACCTATTGGTGAGTATCTCAAAGATTTAATAGCTTTAGGAACAAGATTATAATTAGGTAATAAATCTCTAGTTCTTTGTGCCGCCATTTGTTCAATTTCATCTATAGACTTATTTGGAAAAGCTCTCCTTAAATAATCTTTTGTTTTCTCAAAATGAGTAGCTTTAAATACAAAGTCTTCACCTTCGTATAGTCTTTGAATAGTTCCTGCTACTTTAGAAACTCGTTTATCTTTTAATCCTTTAATAAGACTATTTTCATTTTTAAATCTTTTTAAGTTATCTTTAATCATACCATAGGTAATACTACTATCAGCTAAACCATATCCAATCATTTTACCTATATACTTTCCAAGCTCTTCATTTGAGTAATCTAAAATTCTAGCAGCAGTAGCTTGAACAGCTTTACTTTTTGTAGGTATTGGATTCATACCATTAGCACCCATAAATATCATATTACCTACAAAGTTTCTGCCGTGAGTGGCTGGATTATATACAGTCTTAGCAGCTTGAGTAATACCTTTAGCTGCTCCCCAATATTTTAGAATACCTTCTATTGTAGAGTTTGCAGTACTGTCTTTTAAAAAGTCAGCATAGTCATTAGATATATATAAATCTTTTGATACTGGATTTTTTAAATATTTTTCAGCAGCTTCTCTACTAAAAATAGACGATGCTCTATCATAAAGAATATTATTTAATTGAGTAAATCCTTCTCCTCCTACAGGTAAATTAGATTTAGAAATAATTTTATTATTCTGTAAAAGATTATCTGTAATTTCTCTTACAAAAGTATTCTCTGCTTTCAACTCTGACAATTTTGTATAGGTATTAATATATGATTGTCTAGGGTCTTTCACCTCACCCCACAATGCTCTTATATCTTTTGGAATATCCTGCCTTTGTTTACCAACTTTTGCAGAACTAACAATATTAAAAAATCCATTTGTTAAATCTTTTCCTCCTTTATCAGGAGTAATTAAATCATTAAACATTTCCTTTAGTTTTGCATCAGGAACATTAGGATTTTGACTTCTTAGATATTGAAAAGCATCATCAACAAGTTTTGTTGCCTCATCTGATCTATTAATTCTTGCTCCAGTACCTAAACCAGAAAGATATTTGTCTGCCGCTTTTGTAATCTTTTGAGCATACTTACCGTCATCAAAAAATTTGTATGATCTAGTAAGATAAGTACCTAGATTTTTATTTATGCTGGCAGATAAATTTCCCTTGAATACATTATTACCTAATTCTCGTGACAACGTATCAATATTATTTCTCATTTTAGAAACTATGTCAGTAGTCTGTGCAGATACTACCGTCGATGGAGTATTACCTTTTAATAAAGCATCAACAGATTCATAGTCATCTTTATTTTTTTTAACTGATCTAGCTAAATCATTAGCTAAACCATTAGCTTCTGTAGCTGCTTTCTCTGCAGCATTGTTTCTTTTTATTGTAGAGTTTAAAGTAATATCGTCTGTTCCACCTCGGCTCCCAAAATACTTACCACCAAGATACATAACCTTTTCGCCAGTTTTACTTTTACCTAACAAATATTTTGTCAGCTTTGGCAGACCTATAGCACTACCTATAATACCAGCAAATGCTGCTTCATATCCTAGATTAGTAGCAAAGTTTTTTAGTACATCTTCTGTGCTAACTATGCTATCTTCCTTCATAGAATTTTCCAACATTTTTATAGCATCATCAGATTCTAAAATTTTATCTGCAAACTCTTGTTCATAATCAGTTAGTGCAGTTTCCATAGCAGCAGCACCAACACCTAAAGCTCCATACTTAGCAGCTTTGCTGCCTAAAATTTTATTATTTGTAACATAAGTTTTTAAAGGATTTAAAGCTTTACCACTGCCAGCAAGAGCTTTAGTTCCCATGTTAATACCTTTGAGAGCCAAGGTTGATGGCATAATAAATCCAGCTATTTGACCACCAATATCTTCTATATCACCAATGACAGTATCACCATGATATGGATCGAATGTCCGTTGAACTTGACGGGCTAGATCATCTGTTAGTTCTTTTCCAAGAACAGCAGTAGAGGCTGCTTTAATTTGATCTGATATATCTATACCCAAAAAAGCATTTCCTAAATTATCTATACCTTTACCAACTTCACCGAATGCCCGTCCTGCTGCTCTAACAACAGGATCAGGCAAACTAATAGATGTTCCCGGCAAAATAGGATCAGACTTAGGTCTAAAATCTGTTCGACCTGCATCTACTTCTGTTTGATACTGATCAACAGCAGCCATAAATTCTGTTGGATCAAAACCTTTAGCTGTTAAAAATTGATCTTGTAATTGAATGTTTCCTTTAAAGTCAGGATTATCAGATAAGGTAAGCATTTCTGATAGAGTATCTTGAAATGCTTTTGATTCAATAGATACTGTCATATCTACCCCTACTCTCTTCCTAATCTCTTCTGAAATGTATCCCGTCTACCTTGAGGATCATTTGGAGTACCTGTAGGTGTTTCCAGTTTAAAAGTTCCCGGTATATATTTATTTATAATTCTTTTAGCTTCAGGAGTTTCAAAAAATTCTCTTTGTCCTTGCGAAACAGATAAACCACCTGATTTTGCCGATTTACCTCTGGTGTCTTGAACATACTGAGCCATTGCTTTTGATAACTCATTTCTCAGTTTAGCATATTTTGGTAACTGACTACCTTTATCATAGCCCGGTATGTTGGCTCTGAATAGATCTTCCTTTTCTTGAGGTGTAAGACCTTTTACAATCTTTTTTCCACCCAATTTTTCGGCTTCAATTTTTGCAGCAGCTTTTGCTGCAGCTATTTGCTTAGCTGTTCGAATTTCTCCTATCTTAACAGCGAGCTGAGCTACACTATCAGTAGCTTTACTAACTGCTCCTGCTAATTTTTGTTTATCATCAAGCGTTCCCATTTTATTATTTATTTTAGCAATTTCTGCTTTTCTTACAGCATCAGCTTGAGCCTGTGTTAAATTAGCCACTCCAGCCATATTTGCTAGCTTCTTATCTTCAATGCCTTGTAAATCTTTTCTTCGTTCTCTTAACAGTTTTCTTTCATCTTTATAACTATCTTTTAAATCCTCCAATGCTTTGGATTCTAAAAATCCAGATGCTATTGTTTGAAGAGGGTTTTTACCTGCAGGGTCTGCTGATAATATACCTAGACCTGCTTTAGCAAGGGCAAGATACTTATCTCTTTCGATATCACCTTCTTCTTTAGCATATGCTTCTTCTACATCAGTTTTTCGTTTGGCAAAATCAATACCTTTTAGTGCTGTTAAATAATCTTTACTCTCTTGCGTCTGTGTCGGCACTAGCAAAGGATTTTGCTGCTGTCTTAGTCTTTCTCTTTCCTGAAATGCTTCTCTCATTCTTTCTAGTTGCAGATTTTTTGCTGTTCTAGTTTGATCTAAAAACTGTGGACCCGAATCAATAACAGGAATAGAGGGTATTTGATATTGTTGAGCATTACCAAAAATACCCGGACCACCAATGCTTCTACCATTAGAATACTTTCCAATCTTACCACCACCAGCAAGACCCACTAATCC
>Ga0181585_10000988_pt1 | contig 24714 bp, 27 predicted proteins | sample 071ome_29_FD_132469 | JGI IMG/M metagenome (GOLD analysis project Ga0181585, IMG submission 132469) | Coastal salt marsh microbial communities from the Groves Creek Marsh, Skidaway Island, Georgia - 071407BT metaG (megahit assembly) | ecosystem: Environmental > Aquatic > Marine > Intertidal...
CCGCGCACCCCGTCCGTTGATTTATCTATCGCCGCGTGGGAAGCGGTTTGATCAGAAAATGGCACAAGACTGGTCAAGCCTCTCTGGTTTGATCATGCTGTGCGGTCGGTTCGAAGGGGTCGATCAAAGGGTGCTGGACCACTACAACATCCAAGAAGTTTCACTTGGGGATTTTGTTATGACGGGGGGCGAATTGGCCGCCATAGCGATGATAGATGCCACTGTACGCCTGCTACATGATGTGTTGGGCAATGCCGAATCTACAGTGGACGAAAGCCATTCAAATGGCCTTTTGGAACACCCCCAATACACCCGCCCTGCCGAATGGATGGGTCGCGAAATTCCTGAGGTGCTGACATCTGGCAACCACGCCAAGGTCGCAGAGTGGCGCAAAGAACAATCCCAAACCCTGACCCAACAACTCCGTCCCGATTTGTGGGAAAAGCGAATGCAAGAAGAAGAATAAAGAATTCAGGCGTGTTAGTTCCGTGAATTCCAGGTGTCGTGGTTTGGATCGTCTGTGTAGATATCCCTTTAACGCAATGAGACAGGCAACTTTCCCTTGATCTTCTGATTGAATCACCCTAAACGCAGCGCATTGGTGGGTAAGGGCGACTTTGCCAGTCTTATGTATTTGTAGATCGTGGCTTCGATGACGCATAGCAAATCAAAGACGTGCCAATTGGAAATGACGACCCTATTCTCTGGCGGGCTGTTTATCGGGACCCGGACGAAGACCAAGAGCTCTGAGGACGCGCACAACTTTGCGGGGCAACCGCAGGCAAAAGGAGAACTGCGATGAATCTAATCGCTGAGCTAGAGGCGGAACAAATCGCCAACCTCGGGAAAGACATTCCCGACTTTAAAGCCGGTGACACAGTGCGTGTCGGCTACAAAGTGACAGAAGGTACACGCACACGTGTTCAGAATTACGAAGGTGTTTGCATATCACGTAAAAATGGCGCTGGCATTGCTGGGTCATTTACAGTCCGCAAAATCTCTTTCGGTGAAGGCGTTGAGCGTGTGTTCCCACTGTATTCAACAAACATCGATAGCATTACAGTTGTACGCCGCGGTCGCGTACGCCGTGCGAAGCTATACTATCTTCGTTCACGTCGCGGTAAATCTGCACGTATCGCAGAAGATACAAACTACAAGCCAAAGTCATAAGGAGCGATGTCATGAGAAAAGATATCCACCCAGATTATCACATGATCGACGTCAAAATGACCGACGGCACAATGATCAAAATGCGTTCGACTTGGGGCAAAGAAGGCGATACACTTGCGCTTGACATTGACCCAACGGCACACCCTGCGTGGAACGGTGGCAGCGCACGTCTTTTGGACCAAGGGGGCCGTGTTTCAAAGTTCAAAAAGAAATACGAAGGTCTGGGCTTCTAATCTGCCTGTTGATACGATTTCAAAAAGGCCACCCAATGCGGTGGCCTTTTTGTTTTAAGTCGTGTTTCATAGGGTAAAATAAACCAGATAAGACGATGAAGATGCCCCAAAATGCGGTTGATATTTGGCTTCATGCGGCCAGTGCGGCGGACATATCAGCCAGCCTCGCACTTTATGAACGCCTGTTGCAACAGGATGATGTTGACATCGTCCTATCATGTGGCGATGAAATTGTGCTGGATCACTTGGGGGTTGCAGGGGATGATTACTTTGGTCGTATTCCCGAACAATGGACGGCGCAAAAACTTGTTCGAGATTACATGCCCAAAACTTTGATTTGGATTGGCCAGAAGGTGCACGCCAACACCATCATTGCTGTTAGATCGAAATTGGCTCATATGGTTTTGGCCAACATCAGTTCCGACGCGATCCCGCACCGCCGCATTAAATTCATTCCAATGCCGCTTGAACGCGCTTTGCGCAGTTTTTCGGATATCTTTTGCTCGGATGCTGACACCGCAGCTCGTCTGCACATGCTGAATATTTCCGATGCGCGTATCCATCCCGTGGGCAGCCTGCAGTCACAAACATCGGTGCCAGCCCTATTGGGGAATCCAGACGAATTTAACGACCTGAAGGGGCGACCAATGTGGTCTGCTGTTTCAGTGTATCGTGAGGAATTGGCCGCGATTTTGAACGCCCACCGGTTGATTATGCGGGCAAGCCACAGAAGCCTTTTGTTATTATCGCCCTCATCTGCCAACGACGAAGAGCATTTTTGGCAGACCTGTCAGGAATACGGGCTAACCACAGCGCGACGGTTGGACGATGACATGCCTGAGGCGCGAACGCAGGTGTTTTTGGCCGATTCGAACGACGAAATGGCGCGCTGGCTCTCACTTTCGCCTGTGACGTTTTTGGGCGGATCCCTGATCGCGGATGGGAAGGGGTGCAATCCGTTACCAGCCGCCTCATTGGGATGTGCGATATTATACGGGCCTAACATCAAAAGTCATCTCACCGCCTACAGCAATCTGACGGGCGTTGGTGCCGCCCGTATCATTCAGGACAGCGACAGCATCGCTTCCGCCGTCCTTCATTCTTCCGCCCCAGAACAGGCTGCAAAAATGGGATGCGCAGCTTGGGAATTTGTGACAAGAGGAGCGGAAGCAACAGAAGCGATCTATGCAACTGTCACGCGCAACCTAAAAGGAGAGCCCTGATGCAGGCCCCAAAATTTTGGTACAGATCGCGCGGTTGGCAGGCGGTTTTGCTGTCACCCTTGGGGGCGCTTTATGCGTGGGCGAGTGCCAGACGGCAGAAAAATGCACGTCCCACTAGGGTTGATCTTCCGGTAATTTGCATTGGCAACCTGAATGTTGGCGGTACGGGTAAGACACCCACAACAATTGCAATTGCACAGATGTTAATATCCCGCGGTATTGCGGTACATATTGTATCACGCGGATATGGCGGATCACTACAGGCGGTGACACAGGTCGATCCGCGCCTGCACACAGCGGATGAAACAGGAGATGAACCACTTTTGATGGCGGCCTTTGCGCCGACTTGGGTCGCAAATAAACGAGTCGCGAGTGCGCGTGCCGCACAAAATGCAGGCGCCGATGTAATCCTGCTGGATGACGGTTTTCAGGACCCATCATTGGCAAAAGATCTGTCCATTGTTGTTGTGGATGCTGCCCGTGGGTTTGGCAACGAATGCTGCCTGCCTGCTGGTCCGTTGCGTGAACCTGTGCATATGGGTCTGAAACGAGCCAATGCCGTCATCAGCATTGGAGAGGCAGAGGAGCAATCCAAGTTTCGCGAAAAATATACCAATCGGGTGTGCTGTATCAAACATCTGAGCGCTAGCCTGAAACCCATAGAAATGGGCATGCCTTGGGCCGAGGGGCGGTATCTGGCCTTTGCCGGAATTGGTGATCCTGAGAAGTTTTTCGCAACACTGCGCAGATTAGGGGCGCCATTGGTGCGGACAGTCGCGCTGGATGATCATCAGAAATTAGAGCGTCCCATGATCCAGAGATTGATGAAAGAAGCGCAGTCTATGAATGCGCACTTGGTCACCACCGAAAAAGATGCAGCGCGTCTGCCAGCGGATTTACGATCTGGCATCCTATCCCTGCCCGTGCGATTGGAATTTGAAGACACGCAAGCGCTTGAAAGCCTACTAGAACCCGTTTTGGGCATGATCAAAGATCATGCAAACAAGCGCTAGTTATCTTCGCCCAATTTAGGTGCGCCGCGGTTCAGCGTTAGTTCCGCATCCGAAAACACAAAAGGCGAGCGGACATAAGGAACGCCATCCAGTTCTACCTTCATTCCACGTGCAATCACCTGCGGATCTGCGAACACTTCAGCCATATCATTGATTGGACCTGCTGGAATTCCCTGATCTTCACAGGCTGACAACAGCGCATCTTTAGCAAATGTTTTCGTCTTTGCACTTAGGCATTCGGTCATTTCTTCCCTATTGGCGATGCGATCAGAATTACGCAAATATTTGGGGTCCTCCGCCATATCATCTAGATTTAGAACGGAGCACAATCTGCGATACTGTGCGTCATTTCCTGTCGCGATAATGATGTGACCATCCACGCATTCGAACACCTGATAGGGCGTTAAATTCGGGTGATAGTTTCCTGTGCGCACGGGCGGAGTACCTGTGCTCAAGTAATTTAATGCCTGATTGGCCATGACGGAAACCGCGCTGTCGAACAGTGACATATCTATGTGCTGTCCCTGCCCAGTTGTATCCCGCATGCGCAGCGCCGCCAAAATAGCAGTCGTTGCATAAACACCCGTAAAAATATCCGTTATTGCAACACCCGCACGTTGCGGCATACCGTCTGGATCACCCGTAATGGACATAAAACCAGACATGCCCTGAATAATATAATCATATCCCGCACGATGTGCATATGGCCCCGTTTGTCCAAATCCTGTGATGGAACAATAAACTAGACGCGAGTTCACCTGCTGCAGGCTGTCATAATCAAAGCCATATTTGGCAAGCCCACCAACCTTGAAATTTTCGATTAGAATATCGGCATCTTTGATTAAGTCGCGCAGGCGGCTCTGATCATTAGGATCACGCAAATCAATTGTGACTGAGGCCTTACCACGATTGCACGAATGAAAATAAGAGGCGGTTTGCTCATCCTCTTTCGTAATGAACGGGGGTCCCCAGGCGCGCGTGTCGTCGCCCTGCTCTGCCTCAACCTTGATCACCTCGGCCCCAAGATCCGCAAGCGTTTGACCAGCCCAAGGGCCCGCAAGAATGCGGGCTAGTTCGATGACCTTTAAACCTTGTAACGGGCTGGGCATTAGGAACCTAGTTTTTCGTCCAACAGTGCTGACAACTCTTTATAAGAACGGTTTGATACCATTTCACCATCGATCACAAAACTTGGAGTGCCACTGATTTTGTGCTCTTCCATATTGGCTTTGTACCAACCCACCAAGTTGCGCAGATTATCTGCATCCTGCAGACAGCTGTTGATTTGATCTTCAACAAGACCTGCCAATTTACCAATCTTGCTCAGCTCGGTCACAATGGCTAAATCATTACCTGCGCGCGACCATGTTTTTTGTTTGTCAAACATTTGATCAATCACACCAAAAAACCTATCAGGCCCCGCGCAACGCGCAATCATAGACGCCCACATGCCATATTTATCAAAATACACTTCGCGAAACACGAACTTTACTTTGCCTGTTTCGATGTAGTTTTCTTTTAACTGCGGATAAACGTCACTGTGGAAATTTGCGCAATGCGGACAAGTCATGGATGCGTACTCAATGATCTCGATGGGCGCATTTTCATCCCCTAAGATCATTTCAGTGACCGTTGATTTATCCGTTTCGGCCTGTGCTGCGATTGTTCCCACGATCGCGATCCACACAGTCGACAATAGTGTCATTAAAAATTTCATTGTCTAAGTGCCTTTCTTAGATGGCGTGTTTTGGTATTGATTTTTGGTTAGAAAATTCTGCCCCAACTCTTCAAGGGCGCGGCGCAATTTTTGATCTGTGACCGTACGTGCCGTTTCCTGGGCCTGCTGTTGAACATTTGGGCTTAACGTCGGCTTGGACTTTGGTTTCGCCCGAAATTCCACCTTACCATCTGAAAAGCCAACTGGTGCGGTTTGCGTTATTCGAACCCGCGCAATGGCGTTATATCCATAAACGGCATTCACTTTGGCGCGGATGGCCTCTTTTTGCATTTCGATCATGAGGGCGTGCGCACCTGTTGTCAGAATACTAAGGGTCGCACCCATGCCGTCACGTCCATAGCTGACCTCAACCGGGCGTGTGATCTCAGCGATGTCGGCACCCACAATTTCCAACCAATGGGTCAGAACACGAGATTGCGCAAACCCACGGCCTTCGCTAACTTCGCGAATGCGGGACTGCAAAATAGTCGCGGTTCGTTTGAACCGATTTTTACGTGTGATTTCTGTCATCAATCTTTTCGAGTCGGTGTTGCAGTTTAGTTTAGTTTGTTGTTGAAATCACACCACCCTAAATCCACAAAACCAGAGTTCAAACTTGCGTGACTATCCGAAATCCCAAGATCTGCTTGATTGGTATGATTGTCATGCACGTATTTTGCCGTGGCGTGTTGCACCCGTAGATCGCGCAAAAGGGGTAGAACTTGATCCCTATTGCATTTGGATGTCCGAAATCATGCTGCAGCAAACAACCGTGGCAGCGGTCATGGCGTATTTTGTGAAATTCACGACCCTATGGCCGACTGTCCAAGATTTAGCAGCGGCCGAGGATGCAGATGTTATGGCCGCTTGGGCGGGGCTGGGGTATTATGCCCGTGCGCGCAACCTGTTGAAATGTGCGCGCTATGTCACCCTGCATCACAATGGCATATTCCCACGTTCATATGATCAGTTGCTAGAGCTCCCAGGCGTCGGCCCATATACGGCGGCCGCTGTATCATCCATTGCTTTTGATATGCCTGAAACTGTTGTGGATGGGAATGTGGAACGGGTCATCGCACGCCTGTTTGATATTCATACCCCCCTGCCAACGGCCAAAGCAGAATTGACCGAATACGCAAAAACCCTGACACCGCAAAAACGCCCAGGAGATTACGCACAAGCCATCATGGATTTAGGTGCCACTATTTGCACACCCAAAAAGCCAGCCTGCGGATTATGCCCATGGCGATCAAACTGCTTTGGATTGGCCAATGGCACATACCTAGAATTGCCCAAAAAGCTGCCCAAGAAAAAGAAACCTACGCGCATGGGCATCGCCTATGTGGCGCAGCGCGTTGATGGCGCCTACTTATTGGAAACACGGCCTGAAAGTGGGCTTTTAGGTGGGATGCAGGCATGGCCAACAACAGATTGGACAGAAACCGAATTTGATGACAATGCCCCAATCCATGCAGAATGGAAAACCCACGCGGGCGAGGTACGCCACACGTTTACCCATTTTCACTTAAAACTGCGCGTGAAAACAGCGTTAGTTCCACTAGATCGCAACCAAACACGCGGCGAATTTGTGCAATTCGCTGATTTCGTCCCCACTGCACTACCCACCGTGATGCGCAAAGTGTTTGATCTGGTCCGAGCAGCAGAATCTTGATAGAAACGCGAGAAGGTGTAGTGCAAAGAGGAACGAACATGGCGCAGACAAACCCATTTCGTATTGGTGACTGGCTTCCTTTTTGGAACTCCCTTATTCTGTTTGCTCTGGGATGGTTCACAATTGTAACGGGCGGATACAGCTTTCTTCTGATGATCGCCGTCGTATGGAGCGTCGTGCCAATACTAGATCAAATCGTGAGCAAAGCAAAAAGCAATGTTGATCCCAAAACAAAGGAAAACAACCTTGCCCCATTTGTCCTAATCACCAAAATTTGGCCGATATTTCAATTCATCCTGATTTTTGGTGGGCTTTGGGTTGTTGAACAGCGTGACGATGCATTTGGCTTACAGATGGGCGTCTTTTTTGCGATCGGTATGATCAGTGGAACAGTTGGGATAAACTATTCCCACGAATTAATGCATCAGAAGAACAAATTTGAACGCATTATGGCCGATGTTTTATTGGCCATGACGCTTTATTCGCATTTTCGCAGTGAACATTTACTGGTGCATCATCGATATGTCGGAACACCTCGCGATCCTGTCACAGCGCGTTACGGCGAAGGGTTTCACCGCTTTTTCCGCAGGGTGATCGTACAATGTTGGAAATCGGCCTTTGCCGCAGAAAAAGACATGCTGCGCCGCAAGGGTCTACCTTGGTATGATCAAAGCAATCCATTTTGGCGTTATTGGATGTTGCAAGGGGTCTTTTTGGTGCTCGCCATCATTATCGGTGGGATGTCCGGGCTAATCCTGTTCCTGATTCAGGCGTTGACCGCGGTATTCCATTTGGAATTGGTAAACTACATCGAACATTATGGTTTAACACGCAAATATGTGGGCGCTGGCAAATATGAACCTGTTTTGCCACATCATTCGTGGAACGCAGAACATCGTGCGACCAATTGGATGTTGATCAATCTGCAACGCCATTCGGACCACCATTATAAACCAAATCGACGATATCCCTTGTTGCAAACATACGGGGGATCCATTGCACCACTTTTGCCCTATAGCTACCCATTTATGGGACTGCTCGCATTCGTTCCGTCAATGTGGCGACGTGTAATGAACCATCGGGTTCAAAAATGGCGGGCTATGTATTATCCCGAAATCACGGATTGGTCCGCCTATAATAAAATGGCAAACCCCAAACCACAATGAAAAGATGCCCCACGACATGGTCGCGGGGCAAAAGTAGGCTTGTGTTGTCAGGACACAGGCGGATCGAGGGGTGCCCAGACTAAAATGGGCACCATCGGTAATTAGTTCATTTCTGATCGGATTTGCTGGCGCAGCATATCAATGGGCACGGTTTTTCCATCCCGTTTATATCCCCAATAGGTCCAGCCGTTACAGCTTGGGGCACCTTCAAGCTTTGCGCCAACTTGGTGAATGGACCCTTTGATATCGGCCCCCACCAATGTGCCGTCGGCACGTACTTTTGCCTTATACCGGCCATTCAAAGACAAAAGCTCTTCTCCGGGGCGCAACATGCCACGCTCGACCAATTGACCAAATGGCACGCGTGGTTCCGCACGTTTTCCGGTTGTCACGACCAATGCCTCGCTGTCGTATTTACGCACCTTAGAAATACGTTTTTCGGCAACCTTGCGGTAGGCCTCTTCACGCTCGATACCAATAAAATTGCGGCCCAACATCTTTGCAACAGCGCCTGTTGTCCCTGTGCCAAAGAACGGGTCCAAAATTACGTCTCCCAGATTGGTAGATCCAACCAAAACCCGATGTAACAGGCTCTCTGGTTTTTGGGTTGGATGTGCCTTATCGCCATTTTCATCTTTCAGGCGCTCGTGGCCTGTGCAAATCGGCAATACCCAGTCTGACCGCATCTGCACGCCTTCATTCAGGGCCTTCAGCCCTTCGTAGTTAAAAGTATATTTAGCACCTTCGGATTTCGACGCCCAAATCATTGTTTCATGCGCATTGGTAAAACGTTTACCGCGGAAATTCGGCATCGGGTTTGATTTGCGCCAAACCACATCATTCAAAATCCAATATCCCTGATTTTGAAGTGCTGCGCCCACACGGAAAATATTGTGATAGGATCCGATCACCCAAATCGCACCATTTGGTTTCAGTATGCGCCGCGCAGCCTTTAACCAGTCTGTCGTAAACTCATCATAGGCACGAAAGCTATCAAATTGATCCCAATCGTCATCAACTGCGTCAACCTTGGAATTATCTGGACGATGCAGATCGCCTTTTAATTGTAGGTTATAGGGTGGATCTGCGAAAACCAGATCGACACTTTTTTCGGGTAGCGAATTCATCACGTCGATGCACTCACCAGCCAAAATACTATTCAAAGGGAGCGAATCCGCCCCCAGAGGAGTTGTGTGCTTGTTCATCTTCTTTGCCTCAATCAACCGACGCATTTTTGCGCTCTTGTTGACCCTAAAATGAGTCAAAGATGATTCGAGGTCAATTTCTTTTTTGAATCAGAGAGTTAATTATTCTTCTTGATACAAGATATTGTGTACCGGCTTGAATGAACGCCTATGATGTGGGGTCACGCCCAGTGACTTTAATGCAACAAGGTGCTCTTTCGTGGGATAGCCCGCATTCTTAGCCCAGCTATATCCAGGGTACTGCGCGTCCAATTCCAGCATCAGATCATCACGCGTAATTTTGGCTATAATTGATGCCGCAGCAATGGACAGAGATCGGTCATCCCCTTTCACAACACAGCTGGACGGAATTATCAAATTTTTCGGCGCACGATTACCGTCGATTAAAGCGAAATCGGCGGGTTTGGACAAATTTTCAATTGCACGCACCATGGCCAGATGACTTGCCTGAAGAATATTGATCTCATCAATTTCGGCCACGGTTGCATGTGCAACACCAACCATCGCCGTTTCTATGATCTGCGAATACAGTTGGCGGCGCTTACGATCCGTTAATTTTTTAGAATCGCGTAAACCATCGGGAATATGCTCTGGGTCCAGTATGACAGCAGCAGCCGTTACGGGGCCACACAGAGGTCCCCGCCCTACTTCATCGACCCCGACAATCGCACGATACCCCTGAGCTGACGCCTTAGTCTCAAATAAAAAATCAGGCATGATGCGCCAGCGCCTGTTCAAAATCTGCAATCAAGTCTTCAACCTTTTCAATACCAATCGAAATGCGGATTAGGTTTTCTGGAATCCCTGTGTGCGGCTCAATAGTTTGGCGATGTTCGACCAAGCTTTCAACACCACCAAGCGATGTGGCCCGATGGAACAGTGTAAGTTTTGAAATCACATCCAATGCCGCCTGACGTCCACCCTTTATCAATACGGACATCAAATATCCACCACCACTTGGCATTTGACGTTGAACGCGCGCTGCATGGGGATGAGAGGCTAAACCAGGGTACCAAACTGCCTCGACACCGCTGTGCTGTTCGAAATGGCGCGCAAATCTCAGCGCATTTTTACACATCCGTTCCACACGAATGGGCAAGGTACGCAAGGATCGCATCAACATCCATGCTTCAAACGCGCCGATAATCGCACCTGCGACCTGCCGGTTTTGTGTGATCCGGACCCAAAGGTCGTTTTTCGATGCGCAACATAAAACACCTGCCAACACATCTGAATGACCATTCAATGCCTTGGTTGCGGAATGAACTACAATATCGGCACCATATGCGATCGGTTTCGTCAGCATGGGCGTGGCAGCCGTACTATCAACCGCCAAACTTGCGTTTGGAAAGCGTTTACGCAGATTGGCAATATCGGTGACTTTCAGCCACGGATTCGAGGGAGTTTCAATGAATACCAAATCATAATCTGATGTTACCTGATCCAAGGCTTCCTCGTCAGATGCATCTATAAAATCAGCGCTAATACCAAAGTGCGCCGCACCTTCGGCAATCAATTTCGTCGTGCCCCAATAGATACCTGACTGGATCAAAACCCGTGATCCCGTTGGCAGGGCTTGAAAAATGGCCGCAATCGCGGCCATGCCCGATGGGAACAATAACGCACCCTCCGCACCTTCTAGGGCTGCAATCACATCCTCAGCCAATCGCACGCCGTCGTTTTGATCCCGACCATATGAATTATCGGGACGTACCAGTGCATTTTCAGCATCGCGCACAAATGTTGTGGACATTTGCAAACTGGGAGTCACGCCAGCCGAATGCGGATCAATATGCCCAAGGAGTTGCGCGGCGATTGTATTGTCATGGGATTTTTTCATGAACCATCCTCAGCGAAAACCAGCGCCACATCGACGCTGTTTTCTAGGGTTACCTAAGCCTTCTATAAAGCGCAAGAAATCTGATCTATTCACCCAGCAACTGGTTGACGATTTGCCCTGCGGCATCGTTGATTGATATTGCGGTTATGTCGATGTGGGTTATCGATCAAGGCTCATACTCGCCAAATTATGACCATTTGGCGCTAATTGCATCAAGTAAAAATTCATCACTCAATAATGGGCAGCAGACAGGCTTCAAATGAAACTATCCCAGACTGGTTCGCTTCAATAAATGTATGACGGATGATACCTATGAAAGACGCGATACTTGGGGAAGACTTGTGATGCTTATCTACTCTAAAGTTCTAAAATTTGACCCTTTATCTTAAGATGAAAAACGTATTTAATTAATTCACATAGACTAATTCGCAGGTTCCACGTGACTGGCCCCAAAAATCGCCCCCTCACCCTAAGAGATGTATCAGAAGCATCTGGTGTTTCTGAAATGACGGTCAGCCGTGTATTGCGGGGGCGCGGCGACGTATCAGAGGCCACGCGTGAGAGGGTGTTGAAGGCCGCCAAAGAATTGGGATATGTCCCAAATAAAATCGCCGGGGCGCTTGCATCGCAAAAAGTAAATTTGGTTGCTGTTGTGATCCCATCCATGTCCAACATGGTCTTCCCCGAGGTCATGACAGGTGTGAACAATGTGCTTGAGGGAACTGAACTGCAACCTGTTGTGGGCATCACAAATTACATGCCCGAAAAAGAGGAAAAGGTTCTGTACCAAATGTTGTCATGGCGCCCCTCCGCTGTGATTATCGCAGGATTGGAACATTCCGAAGCATCGCGTGCAATGTTGGTCAGTTCTGGCATTCCCGTCATCCAAATCATGGATATTGACGGCGAACCTATTGACACGGCCGTGGGCATTTCCCATCGCCGCGCCGGACGTTATATGGCCAATGCGATTATCGACTCTGGGTATTCAAAGATTGGATTTATGGGCACCAAAATGCCACTAGATCACCGCGCACGCAAACGGTTCGAAGGTTTTACAGAGGCGCTTGCAAAAGCGGGCATCGAAGTAAAAGACCAAGAATTTTATTCAGGTGGTTCGGCGCTGGCAAAGGGGCGCGATATGACCCGTGAAATGTTGGAACGCTCTCCTGATTTGGATTTCCTTTATTATTCAAATGATATGATTGGCGCAGGCGGTCTCTTACATTTGTTGGATGCAGGGGTACGCATTCCTGACGACATTGGATTGGCTGGCTTCAATGGGGTTGAGTTGCTAGACGGTTTGCCCATGCAACTGGCAACAATGGATGCATGCCGAGTTGAAATTGGGGAACGCGCTGCACAAATTGTGGCCGATCGCGTTCTCGGAAATGAAACAAAAACCGACGGTATTGTTGAGCTTTCCCCAGTGCTCGAGGTCGGGGATACCCTGAGAGCGACACTCACCTAATAAGTACCTTTTCATCATTTCGAGTACAGCGCGTGAACTTTTCCAGATACGCAATTTATTACATTCCTGATATGCGATTGTTTCAAATAGGCTCTCATTGGCTTGGTTGGAATTCCTTATTGGGACACGAAACTTATCTATCCAACGATCATCGCGAAATCACCAAACGGCCGCGCAAATACGGATTCCATGCAACGATCAAACCACCGTTCTCGCTGGCATCGAAGTTTACACAAAGTGAACTACAGGCCGAATTTCATACGTTTTGCCCAACTGTTTCGCCTGTGACTGGCGGAATCTTAAAAATCAGCCGTCTTGGTCAGTTTTTGGCTATCACGCAGGATGAACAACCAAATGAAGTGACTGATTTGGCAGCGGCAACAGTTTCACATTTCGATAAATTTCGCGCGCGGTTGACTGAAGATGACATCGAAAAGCGTCGCCGACGCACGCTTACACCCCTACAAGACGAATTGATGTTACGCTGGGGATATCCTTATGTGATGCAAGAATTCAAATTTCACATGACCCTTACTGGTTCGCTATCACACGATAAAATTGTCGATATCGAACAACGCGCAAACACGATATTTCGCGATTTCCTGGGTCAGGCACTTAACATAAATTCTCTCGCATTATTAGGCGAGGATGAAGACAGCGGCCGCTTTCATGTGCTTGAAAATCTGTCTCTTGGAAAGTAAACCCCTGCCTGATTAAAGCCGGGTGAAAGCTCATCAAGAGCTAAGTCGCATAATTTCTTCTTTAAGTCGGAGTTTTTGTTTTTTGAGTGATTTGATGTCTATGTCGCTGCTACCCGGTGACTGTTGGGCCTTTTCGACTGTTTGTGACAAAGTTTCATGTTTTCTTTTCAGTTCGCGAACACGTGCGCTTACACTCATCTAATGTCTCCTTCTACTAATTTGTTTAGTTGAGCACAGTAAGATCCATTTGTCACGCTGCGTCTGCAGCCTGTGTTAAGAAAGTTTTAGCTACATATAGAAGCGTTATTCGCGAAACCAATTGGTTAACGCATACCCATCCCGCAGAATTTTTGATATTATTTGTGAATAATCTTCACGATCTTGTTGATGAAACTCGCCTTTGTGCAGCATCAAAGGCGATTCGAGCCGAAACGCAGCCCGCCCATTTTTACGTGCATGTGCCAAGAATAATGTACTTTGGCGTCCTAGCCTAGGAACGATTGGCGTAATCACCCGACTGCCCAGTGATTCCGGCATGAGTCGCAGGAATTCATCCATGCGTTCCGTACGAAAAATAAAGTGAACGTATCCTTTTGGTTTCACTCGTTTTGCGGCTACGTTGATCCATATATTCAATTCATCATTTTCGCCCATTGCACGATCGCGACCACTATCGCCGGACCGAGTGCTGGACCGCCGATCAAAGTATGGGGGATTGGCAAAGACATGGTCGAACTGTTGATCCCGGATTTCGCTTGGCAGCTCAGCCAAATCGGCGCACACGATAGCGAGGGGAAGATTATTAAGGTCTGCGTTGTTTCGTGCCAATTCGGCATATGGCGGCTGAACCTCGACCGCGGTTATGTTAAGGTCAGCTACACGATGTGCGAGCGCAAGTGATGCGGTACCTACGCCACATCCCAATTCTAAAACAGTTTGGCCGGGTTTTGCTGGGATGCTTGCCGCAAGTAAAATTGGATCAATGCCCGCACGATACCCTAATTTTGGCTGCATGACCTTTATAGCGCCCGATAGAAAGTCGTCGACTGTAACTTCATCCATCATGTCAAAAATTGCGCCTCAATCCCGTTTTCGACCATCCTGTCGCAGGCAATTTCATACTCCTCATCAATCACCATCAGACGCTTGGGTAAAATGCCAATTGAACCTTCTAAAACACTCATATTTACGTCCAGTTCAAAGACAGCTATATCAACCTCACTCAACACGTGTTTGGTGAATGCAATCAGTGTGATATCATTGGTGCGCAAAAGCTCTTTCATATATCCAATATATGGACCAAACACAAAAAGTGAAGAAATAGGAGTGCCGCATGGCCCTAGATAAAGAGCAAAACAAGCCGCATGATGCACTTGCTCGGATTTTGGCGGATGATATGGATGCGGTGAATACGCTGATCCAAAAACGCATGGCCTCAGAACATGCACCTCGGATACCCGAAGTGACGGCACATCTTGTGAATGCGGGAGGCAAACGTCTGCGCCCTATGCTGACTTTGGCTGCGGCACATTTGTGTGGATATCAGGGCGATCATCACATTCGGTTGGCCGCAACAGTCGAATTTATTCACACCGCAACTTTGTTACATGATGATGTCGTTGATGAAAGTGGTCAGCGCCGCGGTCGCCCAACTGCAAACCTATTGTGGGATAACAAATCGTCTGTATTGGTCGGGGACTATCTATTCTCACGTTCATTCCAATTGATGGTGGAAACTGGATCACTGCGCGTTTTGGACGTGCTGGCAAATGCCTCTGCCACAATTGCAGAGGGTGAAGTGCTTCAACTAACCGCTGCACAAGATGTGAACACTACCGAGGACACCTATTTAAAAGTTGTCCGTGGAAAAACAGCAGCTCTGTTTTCTGCGGCCACACAGGTGGGTGGGATTATTTCCGCAGCGGACGAAGATATTTGTCAGGCCCTATATGACTATGGAGATGCATTGGGAATTGCCTTTCAAATTGCAGATGATTTGTTGGATGTGGTCGGAGATGCAAAGTCAATTGGTAAAAACATTGGCGATGATTTCCGCGAACGAAAATTAACACTGCCCTTGATCAAGGCGATTGCGGCAGGCGGTGAATATGACCGCATGTTCTGGACCCGCACAATTGCAAAAGGTGATCAAGGAGAGGGCGATTTAGAACATGCCATCAATTTGATGCACACCACGGGCGCGATCGAAGCTACACGCAAAGATGCATTGGATTGGTCGAACAAGGCCCAGAAAAGTATATCACTCCTTCCAGAGAGTGAATTAAAAACTATCCTGCAGGACTTGGCGATCTACGTATTGTCGCGGGTATCTTAAATCAATTTCGTGGCTACAACCCACCAGTTAGGATGCGCGTACTGAATGCTTTCCGCTGCTGTATTTGCCTCCGCGATGCTTGTGAAAATACCGAAGCATGTGGCACCTGATCCTGACATTCTGGCCACCTGACAGTGCGGTGTTGAAGACAGTACATCAATGACCGCTGAAACCTCTGGGACAATTGCCATGGACGGTAGTTCCAAATCATTTCGCTGATGCCAGAGCCAGGCAACATCAACACACTTTTCTATGACATTGTGCATTGGTGGATTATTTTTATTACTCAGCGCGTTGAAAACAGCAGGTGTAGAGACACCAACATTGGGATTGATCAGTAACAACCCCCAATTCGGAGCATCCGAAAGATGCATAATTTTCTCGCCCGCGCCCTCCATCAGAGTCAAGCCCGTGGTCATACAAACAGGAATATCCGCCCCCATCGCCATTAATTCATCCGCATTCGGCACTGGAACACACCAATATTGACTTAGCGCTTTCACGACAGCCGCAGCGTCACTGGACCCACCGCCAATGCCCGATGCAATCGGAAGGTTTTTTTCCAGGACGATTTTGCAATCCAGCGATCTTGAATGTTTTTGCGCCATGAATTTTGCTGCCTGGACCACCAAATTACTGTCGTCCAAAGGAATGCCTAAAGAATATGGGCCTGTGACTTTAAATGTAAAATCAATCTCGGGCGACAATTGGATTTGATCGCCGAATTCCGTTAAACAGACCAAGGATTGTAATTCGTGATATCCATTGGCACGCTGCCCAACCACATGCAAAGCTAGGTTCACTTTCGCATGAGCGGTGATTCTAATTCTCTTGCTTTTCGGCATATAGCGCGGGCATTCCTTCTTCGCTTAGCAGCTGATCAAGTCCAACCTGTAATTTGCGTTTAATGCGGGTTTCCTCAACCTCTTCGGGATTGAACGATAGTGCACGGCGCCATTGAAAGCGCGCCTCATTTTTGCGGCCAACCGCCCAATACGCATCCCCCAAGTGATCATTCACAATCGGATCAGTTGCCATCAATTCCGCAGCGCGTTCTAGATCCGGGACTGCTTCCTCATACTGGCCAAGGCGGAATTTACCCCATCCCAAACTATCAACGATGTAGCCAGAATTTGGCTCGATCTCAACAGCCTTGGTGATCATTTCCATCGCTTCATCCAGCTTTTCGCCGCGTTCAATCAGTGAATAACCAAGGTAGTTCAAAACACTCGCTTGGTCGGGATTCAATGCTAAAGCACTGCGGAAATCCTGATCCGCATTCGGCCATATTTTCAGGCGTTCATGTACAATACCTCGTGCGTAGTATAATTGCCAACGCACATTGTTTTGCGCCTCATACATTGAGATTGCTGCGTTATAGGCGGTCAACGCTTCATCGTAGCGATCTTGCCGACTCAAAAAATCGCCCAGCGTTGCGTGCGCAACGGGCACATCTGGGTAAGCCGCGGCCAAATCGTTCAAGACATCAATGCCATCATCAACGCGTTGTGATCGGCGCATCGCCCGTGCTTTGGAAATCTGAGTTGTGTAATATTTTGGATCTTCAGCACCCACTTTTTCATAAACATTCAGCGCAAGTTTATACTGATCTAATTCTTCAAGCACACCTGCAACAAATAGCTTTACCTCGGCAGATTGCGGATTTAAGGCCTCAGCAATGCGTGCATAGACCAAGGTCGCACTTGGATCGACTTGCTCTTGAATAAACAACGCCAGCGTGAAAAAGATTTCAGACATCGCCTGAGACACAGTACGGGGTAAACCCGACACGATAGGTTCATTATTGTCTAAATTTCTTAGGATCGCAGCACTTTCTGGTGAACTGTTAACTGAAAAGTTTGCATTAAAAAATGCGCGTGCGTGGTCTGACTGACCCATCTGCTGTAGCAACGCGGTTTTAATCAAAAGGGCGCGGTTTGTCAGTATGCCTGAAGTGTTTTCAAACCCACCTAAACCCTGCAACGCGTCTGCATTTTTGCCATCTGCCAGATGCATCATTGCACGATGAAAGGCAGCGAATGTTTCGAATCCAGGACGACCCAAAATATCGTCAATGATGCGCTGCGCCTCTTGCACGTTCCCGAGACCATGTTCGGTCCAAGCCGTCAACACTTCACGAATAAAGGGATTCAGACTAAAATTACCTTCATTTTCAAGGGTTTTGGACAGGCCAGCAAAGTCTTCATCCTCAATCTGTCCAAGCAGTACGATTAAGTTGGTTACAAAATCATCTGCCCCCCGCTCAGAATACAAATTAGCGACTGGGATCGCATCCTGCAAACGTCCCAAAGCAACATACGAAAACAACAGATCGCGCGTCGCCGCAGCATTATCACGATCGATGGTCAAAACACGTGATTGATATTGCGTAGCAAACCCAAAGTCGTTCGCACGCATCGCGCTTTGTGCCGCCAAATATGGACCCGAGGCGTCAGATATTGCTCCTGACCCTGATAGCGACACCAAACAAGCCAATGAAATTCCGAAAATGCGCTGCAACGGCTTATCCCTCAATTTTCGATAATGTAAAGCTAAGCGTAGAAATTACAAATGACAACGCGGGACACATGAATAAACATGGTCCCACGTTATTTTTGCCGATTAAACTCGTGAACGACAAATTACATATTTGGATAGTTTGGTCCGTCACCACCCTGTGGCGTTACCCATGTAATATTCTGACTTGGGTCCTTGATATCGCAAGTTTTGCAGTGAACGCAGTTTTGGAAGTTCACGACAAAACGCGGATCTTGACCCTCTTCCTCAACCACTTCGTACACACCAGCTGGGCAGTAACGCTGTGCGGGTTCTGCGTATTTGGGGAGGTTCACTGAAATTGGGATATTCACATCAGAAAGCTGTAAATGCGCTGGTTGGCTTTCTTCGTGGTTTGTCATCGAGAATGACACATTGGTCAAACGATCAAATGACAGCACACCATCTGGCTTTGGATACTCAATTGGCACGTGCTTATCTGCTGTTTCGGTTGACTGGGCATCGTTTTTGCCATGCGCCACGGTACCAAATAACGAGAATTTGAAGACGCTTTGGAACCACATATCAAACCCGCCAAGGGTTAGACCTCCAAGTGGACCGAATTTACCGTTTAATGGGGCAACATTGCGTACGGTTTTTAGATCTTTGCCAACAGGCCCTGCGCGCAATGCTGCATCATATTCCTGAAGTGTATCGCCCTCACGACCCTCTTGGATCGCGGCATAGGCTGCTTCTGCTGCCTCAATGCCAGAATGCATTGCGTTGTGGTTGCCTTTAATGCGCGGTAAGTTCACAAGCCCCGCTGAACAGCCAAGCAACACCCCACCCGGGAATGCGGTTTTTGGGATAGATTGGAAACCACCTTTTGTGACAACACGTGCCCCGTAGGCTACGCGCTTGCCACCTTCCAACAGTTTCGCGATCTTTGGATGATGCTTGAAACGCTGGAATTCCATGTAAGGAAACAGGTGAGGGTTTTTGTAGTTGAGATCGACGATATAGCCAACATAAACTTGGTTGTTATCCAAATGATACACGAATGATCCACCTGAGTTTTTCCAACCCAATGGCCAACCCATTGTGTGCGTCACTTCGCCTTCGTTGTGGTTTTCTGATTTTACTTCCCAAATCTCTTTCATGCCGATGCCAAATTTTGGCACATCACAGTCTGCACCTAGATCATATTTCGCGATGACCTCTTTGGACAATGAACCACGCGCACCCTCTGAAAAGAATACGTATTTACCGTGCAGCTCCATACCCGGCTCATATGCATCAGATGGCGTACCATCGGGGTTCTTACCGAATTCGCCCGCAACAACGCCCTTCACCTCACCGTTGTCGCGGTAAACGATTTCCGAACACGACATACCTGGGAAAATTTCAACGCCCATGGCTTCGGCCTGTTCCGCCATCCAACGGCAAACATTGCCCATCGATACAATGTAGTTGCCGTGGTTGTTCATCAGCGGAGGCATCATTGCGTTTGGCAAACGAATTTGACCAGCTTCGCCCAAGACATAGAAGTTGTCTTCTTTCACAGGTACATTTAGCGGTGCACCCTTTTCTTTCCAATCTGGGATCAATCGTGACAAACCAGATGGGTCCAAAACAGCGCCAGATAGAATATGCGCACCAACCTCTGAACCCTTTTCAAGGACGACGACATTAAGATCAGCATCAAGTTGCTTTAGTCGGATTGCTGCAGACAAACCTGCAGGTCCAGCACCAACAATTACTATGTCACATTCCATTGCCTCGCGTTCAAATTCAGACATCGGCACTCCTCCACCTTGGGTCGCAAAAATTTTCGTTGAGGCATGGGTTACTCTGCCAATCAGGGGCACGTCAATCAAAACGCGCCGTCCGAATACTGCTTTGCGGCACTTCATCGCAATTTTGATGATATTTACTTACTTCTACGCGTTAAATATGGATGGATATCAAGCAATTTCGCACATTTCCTCCCAATACGTTGCAAAGGCTTGATCGCCTAGATAACAGTGCATACTATCAGTCAATAGGTATTATTTTACAGCGGAATACACATGGACAAGATCCCAATGACACCTGCGGGTCACACCGCGCTTGAGGTAGAACTAAAGACGCTAAAAAGCCAAGATCGCCCGAATATTATAAAGGCGATTGCGGAGGCACGCGAACATGGCGATTTGTCTGAAAACGCAGAATATCTCTCAGCGCGCGAAAAGCAGAGCTTTATCGAAGGACGCATCAAGGAATTGGAAGGCATTATTTCACTTGCCGAAGTGATTGATCCCTCTCAACTGTCTGGATCTGTAAAATTCGGAGCACGCGTGACCGTGGTTGACGAAGATACTGACGAAGAAAAATCATGGCAGATCGTGGGTGAGTACGAAGCGGACATTGAAAAGGGGTTGTTGAACGTCAAATCCCCAATTGCCCGCGCGCTTATCGGCAAAGATATTGGTGATAGTGTTGAGGTCCGCACACCAGGCGGCGAAAAGGCCTATGAAATCCTTGATATAGTTTATGCGTGAGTAGGCGCATATGAATGACGGTAGAGCAACCACCTCAACACCTGCTGGCATCTATCTGGGGCCGCAAAAACAACCTACACTTTTGGTCGAATGGATTGGCATTGCTTTGGCTATTTTATGGCTTGGAATCAGTACCTAAGTCCTTTTGAATAATGCAGAATTTGCCTCTATTAGGCTTACCAGTATTCTATTGATATTAATGCCAATCGGCATCCTTTGGGTATCAGTTATGGTGATCCGAGTATCACACCGCATGAAGCAGGAAATCCCACAACTGATTGTGGCAATCGAAACCTTGTGCAAGGCCTACATTGCTCAAGCAAAAATGTCTGGTGTTCCTGCGAGTGAAGGCAACGTCAACAAGCGTTTGGATCAAATTGCGCAAAGCCAACGAAAAATAGAAAAGGCGATTGCGATGTTCACCTCTTCAAGTCTTGCGCAATCAAAACCCCCACAGCCAGAAATAGTCGCCACACCAGTAGCGGAAGGTGAGCAGCAAATCGTGCTGGAACTTGGGACGCCTGTTGAAGTTCTTGCCGAGCCGCTGAAGAACGAAGATTTCATAAAAGCACTGCACTTCCCAGAGGATGCGCAGGATGATAAAGGATTTACCGCCTTGCGCCGTGCCCTTGCCGATCGCAATGCAAATCAATTGATCCAAGCCGCGCAAGATGTTCTGACCCTACTTAGCCAAGATGGAATTTACATGGATGACATACGCCCTGACATGGCACACCTAGAAATATGGCGGCGTTTCGCTCAGGGTGAACGAGGGCGCACAATTTCAGCATTGGGCGGTATTCGAGACCGTTCAACACTTGCACTAATCAATGTCCGCATGAAAAAGGATCCCGTTTTTCGCGATGCCGCGCATCACTTCTTGCGTTTGTTTGACAAAGGCTTTTCCAAATTCGAAGACACCGCAACCGAAGCCGAGATTTCCGCTCTATCAGAAACGCGCACCGCACGTGCCTTTATGCTCTTGGGGCGCGTGGCAGGGACCTTTACCTGAACGTTAAACCGTCAGAATTGTTGATCCAGTGGTTCTGCGCGCCTCCAACGCATCATGGGCCGCACGAATGTCATCCAAGGCATGTGTCTGATTAATCCGAATTTTCACGTCACCTGATTGGACTTTGGCAAACAGCTGTGCCGCCATATCCTGACAGGTCGCATGATCCGCAATATGCGTGAACAAGGTTGGTCGAGTAATTTTCAAAGAACCTTTTGGACCCAGCAGACCAATATTAAAAGGTGGAACCGGGCCTGACGCATTCCCAAAACTGATCATCATGCCCAGTGGTTTTAATGAATCAAGCGATCCCTCAAATGTTGAGGCACCAACCGCATCCATGACGACATCCACGCCTTTTCCATCTGTCAACTCGCAGACTTTGGCAGCGAAGTCCTGATCATTATAATTGATGCAATGATTTGCGCCGTGTTCCAGTGCACGCGCACATTTTTCATCTGTACCCGCGGTTCCAATCAGATTGATACCCTCAGAGCGTGCCCATTGACAGGCTATCAACCCAACGCCACCCGCTGCAGCATGGAATAATACTGTATCGCCCGCTTTGATCGGTGTTGTGCGATGGAACAGATACTGAACGGTCAAACCTTTCAGCATCATGGCCGCCCCTTCGTCAAAGCTGATCGCATCAGGCAATGGACAGACCTGCGCGGCTGGCATCACACGTTCCTCGCAATAGGATCCAGGAGGCATTGCCGCATATGCAGCGCGATCACCGATTTTCAAATGTGTGACACCCTCGCCGACCGCTTCGATCACGCCAGAGGCTTCCATCCCAAGTGCTGTTGGTAGCTCTAATGGGTAAAGGCCCGTACGTTGATAGACATCAATGAAGTTCAGGCCAACTGCACGGTGTGCAATGCGCACCTCACCCGCTTTGGGTACGCCGACATCACGATCAACAATCTTTAACTGATCTGATCCGCCAAAATCTTCGATAATTACCGTTTTTGTCATTTTTGTTACCTTTATTAGTCTGGGTGAACAGCCAGAACAATTTTACCAATATGCGTACTACTTTCCATTCGGCTGTGCGCCGCAGCCGCTTCTGCCATGTCAAATTCGCTATCCATAACTGGCGCAATTTTCCCCTGCGACAAGAGCGGCCAAACCACATCGCGCAATTGTTGAGCAATGTTGGCTTTGGCCAAATCTGACTGTGGGCGCAGTGTAGACCCGGTAAAGGTCAAGCGACGCGTCATCAATTGCGCAAAATTCACTTCGGCCTTGGGACCTTGCAAAAATGCGATTTGCACCAGACGACCATCATCTGCGAGTGCCTTAAGGTTTCGTGGGATGTAGGGGCCACCAACCATATCCAAAATTAGATCAGCGCCACCGACGTCGCACATCTTCTCAACAAAATCCTCATCCCGATAATTGATCGCGCTTTCTGCGCCCAATGCGATACAGGCCTGACATTTTTCATCGCTCCCAGCGGTCACAAAAACGCGCGCACCAAAGGCATTGGCCAGTTGGATCGCGGTTGTTCCAATCCCAGATGACCCACCGTGTATCAAAATACGTTCCCCCGACTGCAGCCCGCCGCGCATGAACACATTGGACCACACCGTGAAAAATGTTTCGGGCAAGCATGCTGCCTGTTTCAGTGAAAGACCCGTGGGTATTGGCAAACAATGCGCAGCAGGCGTCACAACATATTCCGCATACCCGCCACCAGGGAGCAACGCACATACGCGATCCCCAACGGACCAACCGGATACGTTTGAGCCAACTTCAACAACTGTTCCGGATGCCTCAAGTCCCGGAAGGTCACTGGCACCTGCCGGCGGATTATATAGCCCCGCGCGCTGCAAGGCGTCAGGGCGATTCACGCCCGCATAGGCGACCTGAATTATGACTTGATCCGCATTTGGAACGGGCCTTGGGCGTTTACATGTTTGCAACATCTCAGGTCCGCCGGGGGCAGTGATTTCGATCGCGTCCATGGTCGTCATTGGTTCTCTTTCGGTGTTGGGTTTATGTACCCCGGCAAATCCTTTTGTCCCTGAGGCGCAGTTAGACTGTGCAAAATTGCACGCGGTCCCGAAAGAAGTTTCATGAGACTAGGGGATTTACGAATTTGGCCTTTTACTTTTTCAAACTGCATAACATTATCGATGCGGCGATCCAAAAATTCTTGGGTCGCGCTGTCACCATCTGATGTGTCACCCAGCCAATAAAGCAAAGTTGACCCATAAACCCCGCTAAGCGTTGCGCGTTTACTATACCAATTATAATCCCGCGATGGATCGCCCAGCGCTGACCAAATTGCATCACAGGTACCCCAAATCAATTTCGCGCCTAGGGTCGCATTTTGCGGTAATGCAAATAATGTTGTGGCACGCCGCACGGCTTCTTTGTCACCTGCGCATTGCAAGCGAAGTATCACAGCTGTGGCGATTTTATCGCGAAACCTCAACTCGGATAGATCTATGTCAGACAGCGCGACAATCATATCACGATCGCCTTTTTTGTGTGCCTCTACCGCTAAGTCACGCCCACCCTGAGGTAGAAACAGTCGTGCAAATGATTCGTCGATTCCTACATCCCGACAGGCCGCAGCAAAGGTTTCATCCCCCCATCCATCAAATGGCACGTGCATTTCTGCAGCTTCCAATAGTTTTTCAACGACTTCAGCTTGTCCCACAGGCGCTCCTTTTTACTTCTATCTAGACAATAGGAGATTGGATTGCTATAGCAAGGCCTCCTGCAACTATTGCAAACTCAAACTTAGAAAGGTGGTGAAAACCACATGCAGGTTAGCGTTCGCGAAAATAACGTCGAACAGGCACTTCGTGCCTTGAAAAAGAAGCTACAGCGTGAAGGTGTTTTCCGCGAAATGAAGCTTAAGCAGCATTTCGAGAAACCCTCAGTTAAGAAAGCACGCGAGAAAGCA
>Ga0181585_10000993_pt1 | contig 24682 bp, 23 predicted proteins | sample 071ome_29_FD_132469 | JGI IMG/M metagenome (GOLD analysis project Ga0181585, IMG submission 132469) | Coastal salt marsh microbial communities from the Groves Creek Marsh, Skidaway Island, Georgia - 071407BT metaG (megahit assembly) | ecosystem: Environmental > Aquatic > Marine > Intertidal...
CCTGTAGGAGCAGATAACGCATACCCTATGGGGTCGGGGAGAGAAGACAAGCCCGACCAATTTGAGGTAAAGGGTCGCACAGGGGTTTGGGAGAACCATCACTCTTAACGCAAAGGGGGTTTTGAAGTGCCACCGATAGAAGGCGTTAAAGGAACTCAGATAGTCGCGACAGACCAAGAAAAAAAAGAGGTCACTAATTTCTACTTGAGAAAGGGATCTGCCTTTCGCTTAGGAAAAGGAACCCCTATTGTCAAAGTGCTTGCCTTAAAAAAAGAAGGTGTTTCGGATCGAAAGATCAATAAGCTCGTTGTAAAATCTGCTGAGGGTTATGGGAAGATTGCTGTCCACTACCTTAAGAAATTCGCAGCGCAAGAATTGAGAAAGAGAAATATGCTCGCAGGCTCAGGTAGCCCCGACTCACCAAAAGTGACCCAAAAGTTTTTAGACTCCTTCGGCTACTTTGTAGAGCAAGACGCAGGCTCCCCCTTTCTCTCTTGCTTTGTATTTCTGAGATATGATGACGAATGGGCTTGGATGGCTCGCTATATTATGGGGAAATATGGAGATTATCCTAATGAAAGTTTTATCCGAGAAAACCACACCCAATTTCAGTTTAAGAGGGCTCGTAGAGGGCAAGAAGAGAAAAAAAGGAGAGGGAGAGGCTTAGGGAAGAAGAATAAAAACCCACCGATCAACCCAAAAGCAGGGAATACAACCCACAAGTTCAGTCGGTATGTTGTCCCAATAAAAGATAAGAGTTCGGGGAAAATAGTGTTTCGATCTCTCCCTCTCACTACACAGAATAAGTGGCTTCACCCTGCGATCAGCAAGTTTGATTTTGTAGAGAGAGCATTTCAAGAAGTGGAGAAAGACATGGAATTGAACTTAAAGAAGCAATATCAAAAGTTAATCGCGCAGGTCAAAGAAGGTGTAAGATGATGTATCTTATTAGATGCGAGCACCCTCAAGGAATTGAGGTGACTACGCTAGGTATAAAACTGAAAAAAGGAGATGCCTTTGAGTGTCCTAAGAATGTTTACGACACGAACAGAGAGCTCAAATCTCTAATTTCAGCGGGGCTTCTTTCATATCACCCTAAGCTTCCTGTAGTGCAGGAAGCTAAAAAAAGAGGGCTTGTCGCTCATGCCCGCCCCCCTAAACCTGCGCCACAGTCTCCAAAGGTTATCCATACTACAGAAGTCCACCACCACGAGAATCAAATGGACTTAGATAGCTTGGCTGCCAAGCTTTTAGAGAAGTTGAGTGGTGTCTTATCTCCTGAAATGATTGCTCAAGCAGTTGCTAGTCAGATCCCTCAACAACAAGTAGTCATTCAGCAGGGTCAAAACACTACTCCCCAAGGGTATAGTCAGCCCACAGATGATCTGACCTTCATCCCCTCTAAGATTATTTCAAGTGATGTGAAGTCCTCCGCTAACTCAACTGTGTCAGAGACAAGTGGGTCAGACGAAGGAATTTCAGACGCGCTCTCCGCCTTGAGAGCCATGAGAAAAGCAAACAAATAACCCCCCTAGAAAGGTTAAGAAACCATGAGTAAAGGAATCGGACTAGACATCGGCACAATGAACCTTGTTTCTGCTCGCATTGGAAATAAGAAAGATGTCTCTATCAGACGTATGCGTGATCTCTTCATTGATCTCCCCGTTTCAGCTAAGAAGATGCTCAAGCTCGGCTCTGTCTCTTACATCGAGTCTGATGAGCACCTTCTCGTTCTCGGTGACGAGGCTATGGAAGTTGCTAATATGTTTGGACGCGAAGGACGCAGACCTCTCAAGGCAGGTCTTGTCTCTCCTGATGAAATAGATAGTCTTACTGTGCTTGGTCACATGGTGAAAGACGTGCTCGGAGAGCCTTCCCATGAGGGCGAGCATTGTTATTTCTCAATCCCTGCCGCGCCTGTCGATGTGAATATGGATGTGGTGTATCATAAGGGGGTGTTCTCTCGTATTGTGCAGGAGTGCGGTTATACTGCTCACCCTGCTAACGAGGCGATGGCTATCGTGTTTGCAGAGACAGCGAAAGAGGGTTTTTCAGGGATTGGCATTTCCTTCGGTTCGGGCATGACCAACATTGCGCTCGCCATCAATACGATTGAGGGTCTTTCTTTCTCTGTTGCTAGAGGCGGGGATTGGATTGACCAAGGCGCTGCCCGCTCTGTAGGTGGGACAGCCTCTAAGATGTGCGCTGTGAAGGAGAAGGGTATCAACCTCAACGACCCTAAGAATCGTGAGGAAGAAGCTATTTCTTTCTACTACAAGGCGCTGATTGAGTACGCCCTTGATAACATCGCACAGCAGTTTGTTATGAAGGGTGGTCATCTCACTCTGAACAAGCCCATTCCGATTGTAGTTGGTGGGGGTACGAGCCTTGCAGGTGGTTTCATGGAGTTCTTTCAAGAGGTCTTTGAGACGAAGCGTAAGCGTTTCCCTATTGAGATTTCTGAAGTACGCCATGCCTCAGACCCTTTCCATGCTGTCTCTAAGGGTATGCTCGTCTTAGCTCAACAGGAATATGACGAGGACTGATAATTTTCTTATCTCCCTCCATGTTCTATTTAACCCTCTTACATGGAGAACTGATATGAGAAGAACAGCAAGTGAAATCCTAAGCGACCTTGAAATTAGGGTCGCTCGTCTTGAGAAAGAAGCTATCTTTGGACTCTTCAAAGGTAAGAAGCCTACGATAAAGTCTGAAGAAGATTTGCTCAAGAAGTCGATTGAAGGCTTGCAAGGCATCTCAGAAGTGTCGGTTGATCTTTCAGACGAAAAAAACCTAGAAATGGTAATCACCTATGAAGGTGAAGATTTTTACTTTCATGGGCGCTGCTCTGTAGATAACTACGGTATTTATGGTGGCTCTAGAACTGCCTCAAGCAATCTCATCTTTCAGTCTGTTAGAAACGAGAGGTCAAGACGAAACAGGGGGCGTGGTGTCGGCACAGGTATTCTTAATCTCGACACTATTAAAGGCAACAAGTACAGGTTTGATCTTGACATAGACCTTATCACCGAAAAAGGTAAGGTTGTTGAAGGTTTAGATGACTTATATAGAGATTTAGTTCGCTCTTACCGAGGGAGGTTGGAAGCAGAAGAGCGAAAAGATCAGCTCGCCTTTAAGCAACAGCAAAGAGAGATGAGTGAGAGAGCTCGCTTCGAGCGCGAAGAAAGAAAGAGACTAAGACGAGAGCAACTCTCAAGGCGTTAAGAGAATAGGAGGGCATAAGCCCTCATTACTTTGGTGGCTTCCAACCTGATGAATCCGAAACCCAAGGGTGCGCCTCTCCTAAACCAACACATAAAGGCGAGTCCTTAGATGACCATTTGCATCTAGAAGCACCGCGCTTAGTTCTTTTCAGCTTGTACTCGGCTTTTAAGGCTTCTGACCTACTAGCATAAGGTCCAAAGCAAGCCCTAGCGACCCAAGGTCTATGTTTAGATGTGTACTTACCACCATTTGGGTTTCCCTCTTTACCGTTAGCGTACAGTCCGTTGTGTTCTCTTAATCTCCTTGAGGGATCAGTTGTCATGCCTACATAAAAGAATCCAGGCAGCTCTTTACCATTCTTATCATATCTCTTTTGTTCACTTTGTATGACATACACCCAATAGTGTTTGGTTCGTTTCTCATTAAGGCAGTTTAGGTCACTCATCATATCTCTTCTATGTTGGGTCGCTTACCTGAGAAGTATTATAGTATTTTTATGCCAACCTCTAGGAGACAATAAAGATTATTAGAGGGGGCTGTATGCTCCCTTTTAGACCCAAATCAGCAAGGAAACCATTATGAGAAGAACAGCAAGTGAAGTTATCAGAGAGCTACAAGTAAGAGTCGCAAGACTTGAGCGTGGTATGGGTCGTACAGCATCGAGTAATGTTCTAATGAAGAAAAGCCATAAAAAAGACGATCCGAGATGGTGGCAAAGATATACAAGCCTCAATCATCTTGATCTCAAGAATCAAGACTTGACTTATTCAGATTTCACCGAAGCTGATCTGAATAATTTAGAAATGGATGGGTCAAAGCTAGTGGCGTGTAACTTTTACAAGGCTATACTTATGGGGACTAGACTTCGAAAAGCGGATTTGAGAGGGTCGAACCTAACTGAAGCGCATCTATGGAACGCTTATCTAAATGACGCAAACCTAAGTGGAGCGAACCTAACTAAAGCGAACCTAACTAAAGTGTGGGGTCTGGATACGATCTTTATTAAGGCGAACCTAACTGAGACGAACCTAGAGGAGGCGAAGCTAGAGGGGGCGAACCTAAAGGAAGCGAACCTAACTAAAGCTGATCTATCGAAAGCTGGTCTATTTAAAGCGAACCTAAAGGAAGCGAACCTAACTGAGGCGAACCTAACTAAAGCGAACCTAACTGAGGCGAACCTAACTGAGGCGAACCTAAAGGAAGCGAACCTAGAGGGGGCGAACCTAAAGGAAGCGAACCTAGAGGGGGCGAATCTAACTAAAGCGAACCTAACTGAGGCGAACCTAAAGGGAGCGAACCTAGAGGGGGCGAACCTAAAGGGAGCGAACCTAAAGGGAGCTAACCTAGAGGGAGCGAACCTAAAGGGAGCGAAATACGATAGATACGATACGGATCTCCCCTTTTCAGAGGAAGAAGCTCAACAGAGAGGGATGGTCATGGTTCATAAATTACGAACCTATCCGAGATCATAAATGATCTTTTAACCTTTAACCTTAATGAAGAGGAACCATTATGAGAAGAACAGCAAGTGAAGTTATCAGAGAGCTACAAGTAAGAGTCGCAAGACTTGAAAGACAGGCGCGTGGTTCTATGCCTGAAATGGAGTTGATGCCCTTCATTATGCAAGACCTTCGTGAGATGGGTATGCGCGAGTTTGAAATAGACGCTATAAAAGCGTGTCTTGAGGGGGGCTTCTGCTATCTTGTCCATGACTACCATTCAGCTCGATGCGCGATTGTCCATGAGGAAATGGGAAGCCAAAGAGTTGTGTCGGTCAGTAGGGATTTTAAATCTTGTAGTAGAGAATTTGAGGGTATGACGAGCGGGTCGATCATCAGATAAGAGTTCAGATATGACCCCTTGATCTCTTTTTTAGCGTATAAGAGGTAGTATATGAGCTACATGACGTTGCTTGAACCTAAGATTAACGTGTCGGACTTCGACTCCCAAGAGTTAGAGGTTTTTATAGAGATTAAGAGGCTGTTTGATCGAGCTTCTGTGAAGGGCGTTGTTTCTTTTGGTAATGAGGATGCTCTCTATTTCAAGAAGCTTATGGGGGGCAAGTACGGATTATCTTCAGAGCAGGTAAATGAGTCTCTTTCTATTTTAGAGGAAGACGGCATCATTTCATTCTCTGATCGCAGACCCTCATTCTTTTCGAGGCTACTCTCTAGGAGAGCCTCTCAAGAAGGAGCTCTTGCATCAAAGATAGCGGGTCGATACCTAAGGGGGCTCAGGAAATGAGAAGATATGCCGCTACTGATCTAAAGAGAGATCTCTCTTATCTTAAGTCAGCATCCATCGAAGCCTTGTTGATTACCTTTAGTAAAGAATCAAAGCCTGTAGCATTTGAAATAAAAGACCACCTCGTTTCTCAGGGTCTTAATACCCCTCAAAAGCTGTATGAAGCCTTGAGGGGGGCTTATCGAGATGGCTTCCCCCCTGCTGAAAACGAGGCAGAGGCTTGGTTTATTTCTGAATTTAACTCTAGGAACATATCAGGCAAAGAGAGCCTCGTGAAAGAAGCTCTGAAACAGACAAAAAGAGTCAGGTTCGCAGGGGAGAAGGAGAGAGCTGAAAAAAAGAGGTTGAAGGAGCTCTCAAGGGAGTTGGATTCCCCCTTCGGCAAGTTTGTGCTAGGTTTACCTCACCCAAGAATCGTCGCTTATGTCACAGTAGCTTCTCTACTGATCACGCTCACCAAAGCTTGGGAAGCGTCTAAAAGCGTTGGCTTTTTTGAGTTGAAGGATTCTATCTTCAAAGGAATGGGGGCGGGTGTTGTCGTTCTTCTACTCTCAGTTGCTCTTATTTTAGAGTTGAGGAAATTTATGAGAGGGGCTTGGGGAAAGTGGCTTTGCTCCAAGCTGAAGATGGGGGCAAGCGCTGTTATTTCAATTTCGGAGAAAATCGCGAAGGGTGCCCTCAAGTTTTTAGGGGGAGACACCTCAAAGATAGATGGCGCACTCGACCGAGTACGACATTATTTCGGTCTTTAATTATCGAGGGTAAGGCTTTTTGTCTTTACCTCTAAGACCTTGGTTGATGAGATATTTTGATTTCTGCTCCCTCTTACAATGGGGGGACTCAGGATTCTTATATTTGCACCATATAGACCATGCCATAGCCCAAGCATAGCTTGGTTCATATCCCTTGTCCTTCTCAAAGTACTCAGCCTTCTCTTTGACGTACTTAGGGACGTTTCTTTCTTTTGGGGCTTCCCCTAGCCGCTCTGCATTTCTTGTGGGGAGTGCGTGGGTGGAGTAACCCCCATAGACTCGGTTGTAATACTCTGAAGCCACTCTGAAGCTATTGAGGGGGATATAGACCGTATCTATCCCTTGGGAGAAAGAAGATTCCTTCGCTAAGAGGATCCCGTCGTGGCTTCCATCTGTAAACTTACTCTTATTGTTTTTTATATAGCTTTCTACTTCGTGTGCTCCAACATTTGTTATCGCAGTTCCATGAGAAGCCACCAACTCAGGAAATACCCAATTTATGCCCCACCCTGTTGTCTTAATCTTCTCGCCTGCGTGTTCTTTTAGCCATTCTTCGGAGACAAAAACTTTTTGCTTAAGAGCCCTTATCTCTGTTTCTCTATGCGTGACGATTGCTATGCAAAGGATTCCGGGCATTTTTTTTGTTTTATGGGGCGCTTTGACAGCGAGTTTGTTGTTTGAGTCATACTCCACATAGTAGGAAACGCCTTCATCTTCTAGTCTAGATATGAGTATGTCTCTTTTATGCTCTCTGTCCCCGAATTGAGGCTTCACAAAGTCACGGACTTTCTTGAGATCAGAGAGACTTCTTTGAGGTCCCCCAATCTTCCAATCCTCAGAGATCATTTCACTCATGGACATTTCCCAAACATAGACTGAAGAACCCCATTCTGAGGTCGAGTTGAACGTCGCTACTAGCATTTCAGAATCCCTTCTCTCTTTTTTGTCTGCTACTGATAAATCATTTATTGTCAGAGCTTTCTCAGACTCATCACAATCGAGGAGACAGCATCATGGCGAACACAGATTCAACGCCCGCTCAGGGAGCTCAAGGCTCAAGCCACATTTATAACTACAACGCATCTCCTAACACAAGAGCTGCTATTTCACAGAAGGTTAGAATCTTATCCCCCGTGTATAAGCCAGGGGATACAAACAACAATCTCCTTTATCAGCTTGGTGTTAGCTCCTCTTTCTCTGCCGACTTCAACCGAGGCGTTGAGGACATTCGTGGTATCGGCTTCGGAGATCAGGTTGCAGAGCGTGTCCCTGGCGTTTCTGACCCTGTTGATGTGTCTATTGAGCGTACTCTTATGTATCTCTCTAACGGACACCAAGCGTTTGGTTTCGCAGGTGGAGTTGACGGACCTGTCCGTACTCTTCAGCACCACAGGTGGCCTTTTGATATTGAGCAACAGCTCGTTTTCTCCACGATTGCTGACCTAGAAACCCCTGCTCAACTTAATAACAATCAGAAGGGTTTAAGAAGTATCGACTTTAGTGGTCAGCAGGTCACGGGTGCTGCTGAGGCATATGCGGATCAGACCCACAAGGCGATCATTACTTATTTCGAGGCTTGTTGGATGACTTCTATTTCAGGAGCTAACCCAAGTGCTGATTCCTCTCTCATGGCACAGAGCATTTCAGCCGCCGCTCAAGACGTACATGATCTGTTCTCTACTTACGGGGAGTTCTTACCTAGCGGTAATGACCCATCTATTGGTCAGAACGCTACGATTAGGCATAACAGCCTCTCTACGGGGACTGATCTCAGTACAGGAAATAACTCTGTAGGCGGTCCAGGCGTGACCTTACCAAACTTACCTGATTTTAATCTCTAAGAATAAATCTAGTTGGTAAGATAGGGGGTAGCCGTACCCCCTTTAAAAAATAAACAGGACAGGAACACTCCCATGAAATTATCTCAGCTCAAAGAAGCCTTTGCGCCTATTTCTCAGATTGGACTCCTCGAAAAGACCATATCGGTTCATGGAGTTGAGATCGTGATTAAGACTCTCAACTCTCGACAAGAAGCGGAAGTACAAAAAAAGCTCTCCGCTTTAAATGAAGAAGAAGAGCTGAGTGCGCTTGAATATGTCGATCATTTCAGAAAAGAGACTCTCACAAGAGCGATCAGCTCTGTGGGTGGGGTTTCTTTTCAAGATGAATATGTGGAGACAGGGGAAGTCCTAGAAAATGGGACTCCTATTAAGATCCCTCGCGTGGAAGCCTTGAGGGGGGTTTTAGACGAGCTTTCTAGGGCAGTCCTCAACGAGATATTCATGCACCTCGCAGAGCTCTCAAAAGAGGCTGAGGGGGAATCAGAGGAAAGCGTAGATAAGAGCTCTGAGTCTTTGGAAGAACAGGAGCAAGTCTTAACTTCCAAACTTGAGCAAGTTCAGCGACAAAAGAATCACCAAGAAGTGATGGACATTTCTGCTGAAACCATTTCGTCTAACTATGACGATGCTCTAAAGAATATGGGGTGACTTCCTCATGTCTGACTGCTATTCAGAAGTCAGAAATGTGATTACTCAAGGGGGGTTGTTCCGAACAATCGTATTTCCCTCTAAAGACATCTCACTTAAGATCAAAAACCCTAGCTTTGATGATCTTGATTGGACGTATGAGTATTCACCCACTCAAGCATGGAAGCGTGAATTAGCTTTCGTGGCGAGATCGCTACATTCTATTAACGGCAGACATATACAGAGTTCTGAAGATGCTCTGTATTGGGTGGTTGACTTCTTACAAACTCTGAGCCCTAGTCTGTTAAGAACACTTATTTCCTATAACTTCGTACTACTAGAGCAGTCTAGGAAAGCCCACTCTTTCCTAGAGGCGTTCTGTTATGAACATGAGTCACGCTCTCTCTGGTCTCAATGGAAGGCTCACAGCGCGATGGGCTTCGACCTCAGTCGAGGGCTATTTCAGAATTTGAACGTCACTCAATCCTCTTGGGTTTCATGGAACCAAGCTGAAGATGAGCGAGTTCGGGTTCGGGTGGAATGGGAACAGGCTCTACTCGTCACCTCTGCTTTTAACCATAAGGGCGCTCAAGAGATAAGAAATAATTGGAAGTCTGAAGATCAAGCAAATGAGGACTACCGAAATAAAGTATGTCAACTCGCGAGGAGCGGAGTGACCGACTTTGAAAAAGAGAGGAGCCTTCTTAAAAACAGACTCGACTCCTTCGATGACTTGAAGGAAGAAATGAGGAAGTGGCTCGCAGGGGAAGAAGATGAACATGACCGAGCTATCCGAGAATATAAGAGCGCGATGTATCAGAAGATCGAAGATGACAAGAGGAGAGCAGAAGAAATAAGAGAAGCGAGTCGTAGACGTATCCAAGACATTAATGAAATAAGAGCCTCCGCTTCTCCTATCCGCGCATACACCGACGATGAAATAAAGTATCTATCTCCGTCTACTAAGAAGTTTAAGCAAACAAACGAACACGCAGAGAGATTTGAGCACGTTAAAGAACGGTACATCACGGCTAGAGAGACTACAGGCAATCTCACCATAAATGAAGAAGGTGAAATTGTCTCAAACAAGCCTCAAGAGCCCTCTTTGATGGATCAGCTCAAAAATCGCACACCCTCGATATGATGGAGATGGAAGATGGCTTTTTCAGACGATATAAATAAAACAGCCGAACTGCTCTCTAAGATTGAGAAAACTGTCACTAATCTCTCTAAAAACTCTAAAGGTCAAACAGGGGTTTTTAAGCAGTACGTCTCTTATCTCGCGGAGGCTAAGAAGTCTACTGAAGCGATTCAGTCAAACCTAAAAGAAGCTCTCGTCAATGACAAGAAGATAGCGAAAGAGTTTGCAGACGCTCAAAAAGTCATAAATGACATGACCTCGGAAACCCTCCAAAACATAGAGGCGAGGGGGAAGATCGAGGCGAAAATAGATCGTCTTGTAAAGGCGAGAGCTAAATATACGGGAGAAGCCCGTAAAAGCCTTGAATTAAACTTAAAAGCAACACGAGAAGAAGCCCGCCTACTAGACGAAGGTATCAAAAGACAAGAACACGCTCTTAAGTTAGAAGAACAGAAGCTCAAGGCTTCTAGAGAGAGTCTCTCTGTCCTTAAAAAAGAAACAGAGAAATTTCAGAGAGGGCTTGATGGCACTTTCTTCGACCCCGAAGTAGGCTTCTTCGGGGAGAAAAAAGACTTTGATAAGAGTGTTTCGTATTTAGAGGAAAGTATGGTGTCTGTTGCAGACACCTTTGGTGAGGCACTCTCAGGCAATCTCGATTCTGTCGCTAAACTAGGAATAGACTCCCTCAAGACAGGGGGGAATAAGCTAAGAGACACAGCCTCAAATATGAGGCTGAGTACAGGTGGAGAAGGGGGCAAACTATCTAAAGTTATTGGGACTTTAGGTAAAAGTGTTGCGGTCTTTGCAGGGGTTGCTTCGGGGCTATTCGCAATATTTAAGGTTATGCAAGCGATAGAGGAAGCTCAGAAAGGTGTGAATAAAGAGCTCATAGAAGCCTACGGTATGACAGACCTTATCGTAGATAATGCAGGAGAGGTCGCTACGCAAATTAAGAACGTGCGTCAATCCCTCTCGGATGCTGACTTTGCGAATGATCTTGGTGTTCCTTTAGAACAAGCTCGTCAAATGGTGACAGAGCTTAATTCTATCGGGATTAATATGCGTACCGTAAATGGTGATGTCGAATCTATGAAAGACCTCACCATGCAACTCAGAGCGAGCTCTGCTGCAATTGGGATTGGGTTCTCAGATGCAGTAGGTTTTGCTCAAAATTTCAGAGAGGAAATGGGACTCTCTGTGAAAAACGGACAACTCTTAGAACGTATGTCTGATGAGTTTTCTAGGATTAGAGACTTAGCCTCTCAATCAAGCTTCTCTACAAATAGGTTCTTCCAAGTAGTACAGGGGCTGACAGAGGGCATTGGCGGAATGAACGTGCGCGTAGGGGAAGCAGGGGCGCTATTTCTGAAGCTGTCCAAAGTGCTTGGACCAAAGGCAGGGCAACAGTTTGCTCAAGGTCTTACAGAGGGATTCCGTTCTGAAGGGATTCAAGACAGAATGAAGCGTATCATTCTGACAGGTAAGGGTAAGGTCACTCAAGCTGCCATGAGATCAGCTCGCTCTACTTTTAGGGAGTTAGGGAAAGATGAAGCCCTAAAAGATTTCCTTGCCACAAGAAATATAAGTAGCGCAGATGATCTTAAGAAATTGTCTGATGAGCAGGTCAAGCAAATCATGTTCGACATGAGAGCTCAGTTGGGCGAGCAAGGCTCTGCTAAAGCCCTTCAATTTCTGAAAGCTAGAGACTTAGCTAAGGGTGGTACGGGAAATATGAACGATCTCGTCATGGCTCTAGGCGAGTTCGACATGAGTGGTACTCTTGAGTCTCAAATGCAACAAGTCTTAGCGTTTCTTGGACCGAAGGGGTTTGCAGGAGCTAGTGCTGCCCAACTAGAAGCTCTCTCTAACTACACGGGTAAGAGCCTTCAAGAGCTCATGGACTACAGGAAACTCGACTTCCAACTGCAAACTGAATATCAAAAGGCGATGGAACTCTCCAACAATAAGAAGCTCACGCCCGCTCAGAAGAAAGAGATGCTCGCTGAAATAGGAATTACTGATGTTGCGATTAATGAGAGTGGTCAGCTTGTCTCTAAATCAGGTGAAATAATCAAAGATATTGGTGCTTTTATTCATGCTCAAGGAGCGACACTAGAAAAGAATAGAGTGAAAAAGGTTGATGAAATGCAACTTCTCTCAGAAATAGTCGATGCGACCCTGACAAGTGCCGACATGATTAACAATCACTTGGGGGGCTTAATGCAGCAAATGATTAGTCCTTTGGACTATCTTTCAAGTTGGTTTGGTCGTGAAGAAGATAAGGGCATTGAAGATAGAAAGAGAATAGCAGAGGAGCTAAGACTTAGCCTTAAAGATGATGAAGATAAGTTAGCTGATAAAAAGAAATCAGCTCGCGCTGAACTCTCTAAGATGAGGCTAGAGGGAGCTACAGAATCTGCTCTGAAACAAAGAGATGCAGAACTCAAAGCTGAGATAGCTCGTGACAAAGCGACGCTTGAGTTGAAGAAGAAACAGGCTCGTTATTTAACGTCAGGTCAATCTAGGGGGGTTAGTGGGACGGATGAAGAAATTAAGCGTAAGGCAGAGTACGAAGTTGGTCGTCGTCTAGTCTCAACAAAACATGGGCGTTCTAGTTTAAAAAAAGCAGGGCAGAATACTCTTTTGTTAGCATTAAAAGATATGCTTGGGGGAACCGCAAAGGAGGCTGACTTACAGAAGTTAAGTGATGAACAACTCAAAAAACTAAAAGAAAAATATGGGCTTACCGTACAGAAAGAAGGCGAGGCTGTTTCTGAACATAAACATGAAAAAATATTAGGCGTAGGCGATGTGCGCCATGACACTAAAAGGCAAACGTACTCGATTACTGATGAAGAAGGGAATAAAAGATTAATTGCTACTCGTGAAATTCACTCTCAAAGTGGAAAGCATGGAGGATTAGGCAGGGCGATAGATCGAAAAGTTTATGATTCTGATGACTTAACTCAAAACGCAGCCCTAATTGAAAAGAGTAATGTTAGACTCTCAGAAATAGCAGAAAAGTTAGACGATTCTAACTTGTCTGATGCAGAAATAAGCAAACTAGAAACCGAGCGGGCACAGATAAACGCTAAAATCTTAGCTAACAGTAAGGCATATCAAGACGCTACAGGTAAGACATTTGAAGAAGCCATTTTAAATGCAGAGAAGCAAAAGCTAGTTAATAGACTTAATGCTGAACTAGGGGGGTCGAGCGCTTTAACAACAGATCTCGACAGGAAAACTGCTCTTAGTAAGCTGTCTGCTCTCAAAAAAACTATGAATCAGGATGAGTGGGACTTCTTGAGAGAAGACTTTAGGACTGTTTATGGCTACGACACGATGCAGTCTCCAAATAAGAAGTATCCTGAGACTTTTCCTGCGGGTGCTTTAGCTAAGGGTAGTCCTGTAGTGTTAAGAGGGGGCGCGATGACAATCGGGCAACCTACAGATACCGTTTCGATGGTGGACTATTCTAAGGGTGGGGGTCGTGGAGGAGGAGGTGGGGTCGTGAATATAAATATCTACGGGGGGGATCAATCAAAAGTATTTAAGACAGTCAAGAATGCTATTTCAGCGACCAAGAATATGATGGACTAATGGAGGTTATGTATGTCGGGTAATGGCAAAGGATATATCAATCCTCATTTCAGTAGTCCTTCCATGACAAACAATGGGCGGCATGAAATGCGCCCAATGGTGCTCGACATCATTTCACCTGACGGAAAGACCTCTCTTTTGGGAGACAACAGGCTTGTGTTATTTCACACGCCTGAGTCTTTAGCTTTTTCTTATCAGAAGAAAGTGAGTAGGAGTCCCACGATAGGGGGTTGGGTTGAGTATTATTGGGGGGATGAGCCGTACACGATCAACTTAGACTTACCCTCAGGGGCTTTCATGCGTATCGGGTCAGGGCTCTCGAACACAACAGGGGCGATAAGCACTCTGCAAGACAAGAGAGCGGGCTCAGTCACAAGAGGTCAGTATGGGATTGACTTAGGGGGGTCTAGGAGAGAGACGATAGCTTACGATAAGTATTTAGACTTATTGGCATTATTTCACAACAACGGTGCGATCTATGATTCTAGGGGTTATATTGCACTACAGGGTAGGATCAAGATGTCGTTTGATGGCGGTGTTTGGTATGGGTGGTTTCAGAGTTTTACGGTATCTGAAGCAGCCGAGCAGCCATTTCAGTTCAAGCTCTCTGCGGTATTTCAAGTAGAGAGAGAGATACACCCTGTCAGAACTCAAGGGGGTCATTTCAGATGAGAGGAACCACGGCAACAGTCCCTTATATTGATCTCCCAATGGGAGAGGACTTAATCCTATTTCCCGATGATAGTTTAGACACGATACCTGTGGACAATTCTCATCAGAATCTTCGTCAGTATTCTCCGTTTGTTTTAGAGGTAGTCCCCCCATTAGAGGCGAAGGATTATGGACTGAGAGAGTCTAAGATTAACGCAGAGTCCCCGACTCCTTTTTCTAGTCCACTACGACCACAGGATTCTAGGTTAAGGGAGCAGATAGTAGAGGGCGCGGTGTTGCCCAACATTTCAAGTTTGGCGGGTCCTCCTGTGAGAATCCCACAAAGAAACAGTAATACTTCTTTTTCGAGGCAGGGTCTTACCCCAACGATAGAGCCATTGAGCGCGAGCTATACAGAGCAAGAGAACTTAATCGACTTTGTGACTCAAGCGAGGGCATTAGACACGCTCCCCCCGATTGTATTTCTTATCAATCCTTCTACTTTTGAGGTGAGTTACAACTCAATTCAAGCATTTCAAGAGCAGACGAGATATGGGTTTGTATTTCAGCGTTGGGGAGAGGAGCTTCCAACTATTTCGTTCTCGACTTCTATCGGTGCATATATTTCAGCCAAGAAAGATGGCACATCGGGTCGAGGTTTACATTTCACTTCTAAGAGAGACAGCGCGGGCTACCGTCAGTTGATGTCTATCTTATCTGTCTATAGAAATGGGTCAGCTATTTTTGATCGGGTCGGACGATCTAGGGCTTATCATGCGATAGGTCGTCAAGCCATTCATTTCGATGGACAGACTTGGGAAGGGCGGATAGAGAGCATGAGCTTCACCGAAGACGAGACGCATCAGAACGGCAATATTTCATTTGATCTTAGCTTTACGGTGTATTCTCATAGATACAACGAGAAGCTTACGTCAGAAGTGTCGGATCGTCTTAGGAATATCAGCATTGGGGGGAGAGGGTAATGTCATTAGTAGATGAAAGACCGTATGCGGGTTCTTGGTCACAAGACATACTGAACAAGTATCGTAAGATCACGACATGGACTCCTGACGCGATTGTCTTATTCAACGGGGACACGAAGGTTGCGGGGTGCAACGAGTGTAAGAATAAGATTGATTTCATGGGGTTCATTACGAGTGCTCAGGTGAGCGCGGGAGTGAACGCAGGCGACTTAACGTGTTCTATTGAAATGAGTATTCCTGGTCATTTCGGGGATTCTATTTTCAAGGATGGCGAGTTTATTCTCAGCTTGGGTATCGAGGTTAATGTCTATTATAGGGGTTTCTTTGAAGTAGACGGTCTTGACCCAAAGGAAACCACTTACACGAATGATGCTACAGGGGAGGAGTTTGATCTTAATAAAGTTAAGATGCGCCCCTACTATCCTGTATTTCATGGGGTCACAGTAAGCTCTAGCTATAGCTTTAGTGGTGGGTTTTATTCTTTGAGCCTGAGTTGCAACTCGCTTCTTCATTTTTGGTCTAATCAGAAGGTAGTCACAAACGCAGCATATCTCGCAGCCAAGCCTTCGGGTTCAAGGGGCTCCGTTCGTTTAGATGGACACGTCTATACAAATATGACTCCATTTCAGATCATCTACGATTTATATCGGGACAGCGGGGGGTCGGCGGATGGTCTTGAGTGGGTTTTCAGCTCCTCTAGCAATCAGACTGCGGAAGCCGAAACGGGGGAAAGTCTTTTCTCTCTCGCGCTGAGGTATTGGGAGACGAGGTTCTCTCAGGGTCTTTATGGGCTTAGGATGTATGGCGCATCGGGGACGCTTTATACACAGCTCCAAACCGCCTATTTAGGCGACCCCTCTAGGACAACTTCGGGCGTGATTAAAACAATTCAAAAAGACGGTGTTTTACGCCCTACTGACAGAGGCAAGAAATCGACCAATGCGGTGAACAAGTCTTGGATATTAAACTTAATAGATAGGCAGTCGAATCTGAAACACGCGAGGCTTACTCCCGACTTGCTGAATCTTGTCGAGCTCGACGACAAGGGCAGAGCGGGCTACGGACTGCTTGTCACCGAAATGAAGGCGTTTATTACAGACTTAGGTGCGATTGGTCAGTTCGATTTATTCTCCACGCAATATGAGTCTAAGCAAAGCATCGCAGAGACAGTCGCAGAGAAGGTAGGTTTTGAGTTTTATCAAGATCTTGACGGCGACTTGGTTTTTAAGCCCCCTTTCTACAATCTTAATGTAAAGGGAAATAGGGTTTATACTATTAAGCGAGAGGACGTGATCGACATTTCTTTTGAGAACCAAGAGCCTGAATACACATATGCCACCTGTAAGGGGAGTATGTTCAGAAATACAGCAGGCTTGGGGATGGAAGGCACTTGGGGAGTCAAGGGGACTTATGTGGATTACCGCTTAGTAGCCAAGTATGGTTGGAAGGCTCTTGAGTTTGACACCACATTCTTTAATACGGCTAGGTCTGCCTTCTTCGCCGCTGTCGTTGACTTGGAACGAAAGAATGTAAACGTAAATGGGTGCTCCGTCACGATCCCCATGCGCCCTGAACTAAAACCTGGCTATCCTGTATATATCGAATATATCGACTGTTTCTATTATGTGAACTCAATACAGCACTCTTTCTCTTTTGGGGGGGACTGCACAACGAGTCTTACGTTGACAGCGAGACGAAAGAAATTCCTCCCCCCTGGACACCCCAACGTGCCTGGCGTAGAAGGCGTTGACCTTTCTAACCCCCTACTCCCCCCTAAGAGTCTTATACAAGAAGTGGAGAGTGGGCTCTATAAGACCATAGGGTTTCCAAATGTCGTAATGGCGCTTGACCCTTCTAAGCCCTCCCCCTACTTGCTTGCGAGAGGGCTAGAGAAGGTAGGGGGCATCAAAGAACCCAAGAGATCTAAAGATCGAACGATGTTTAGAAATGGGCTCTTACTACAGGCACAAGAGCTAGGTGTTTTGAAATTAGACCCTAGCTCAAGGTCGAAAGAATTTTTAGAAGGTCCTTGGGTCCTCACGACTCAAGATGGACAGAAAAAGAGACTTAAAGTAAATGGGGGCACTCTAAAGGGGGAAGAAGCTCTCTCTCAGGCTGTAAAAGAACAAGAAGAAGGACGAAAGAGGTCAGACGCATTTCGCAGGAGAGGTAAGACTAATGCTAAAGAAATCGCCCAAGAAGTTGAGGACAACTATCAGAGTGCTCTCGAAAACATAAGATCCTCTGAAAGTGATGACCTCGCCACGATTGTTGATCTTGTGGATTCAATCAGAGCAGCATCTCCTGCGGCGAGTGGGAGTGAGACAGTCTCTTTACTAGACGCGCTCTCAGACAAAAGGACTTCTTTCAACCCAAATCTACCTGGTTTCTACCGATACTATAGCTCCTCACACCCCGATAAAAAGCATCAAGCCCCCGATGGATATAATCGAGTCTTAGAGGGGGAAGAGCTAAGCGAACTACAGCTTCTAGACGCTGAAATAATAGACGCGACTCAGCATACTAAAATCACTACGATTAGAGGGAACTTAGTGAGTGTGGAGGAAGTGCCAATAGAGAGCGTGGCGGGGATTAAGACAAGAACAAAGAGGTCTAGGGGAGCTGAATATGTCCCGACCAAAGATATTCTCCATTTGAGCTTTCAGCAACACGGCTCGACCAAAAAAGTCCCCATTAAAAAAACGGACAACTCTAAAGTGTCTCTGACATACAGCGCCCTCAAAAGTCTTGCTGTTTCCACATTCAATTCTAAGCTTACAAAGACCCTTGGCTCGTTAAAAGGCAAAACCATAGAGGCAGGGGCTTTGAACAGTAAGTTTTTCTTTAGATCAAAGGGTTCTTCTGAAATAAAGTTCACGCAATTAACTGCGACATCAGACCTCTCTGCTCTTACAGGCGCTGTTGATATTAACACTCAGAGCGCAGACATAATCACTCATTCCACGACAGCCTTTACTGCTCAACTAGAAGCTTCTACAGGGAACCTTCGGGTTGCTGATTTAGCAGGCAAAAAAGCTGAAATAGGAGATATTGATTATGTGAACAAAAACTTGAAGCTCTTGATTGGTTCGTCTTTTAAGGTCAGAGGGCGTACTGTGATCAATACGGGCAAATTTAGAGAGGTTCAGGGCAAGTATAATTTTAAGAGTCCTATCTTCCCCGTATCTGATGAGGAAGGCTATGAAGTCTTTGGCAGTTATCAGTATGGTAGGGGGCTTAATTTAGCAGAAGGCGGGGGTTTTGATCAGCTACTAAGGCAAGACCCTTCAAGAGTGTTAAATGATGCCGAATCAGATGAGTTTCTCACTCAGCTTTTTAAGAACGGGGGGGTGACGAGAGAAGAAGCCTTTTTAGCAGTCGCAGAGAAGGTTTCAGGTCGCATTCGCGAGGACGCAGAACTGAGCGATCTTTATTTCAGGTTGTCGGGGAGGGACTTCTCTAACCCTTCAAACAAGGCAGAGAGTCTGAAGGAACTAGCTAACGCATTGATGACTAACTCTAAAGACCAAGTTGTAGAAAATGCGCCCATCCGTCTCTCTGACATCAGACCGAAGTCGGGGTCGAACGACACAGCTTGTGACTGTAGGGGGGACACGAGTGATATTGAAATGTATCTACTAGAAGTAGGGGTCGAGATCCCTAGTGGTAAGACTCTTTCAGACACAGTAAATGATTCTGAAATAGTGCATATTTCTAAGCAGGTACACATAGATTCTAAAGTTTCTGAGTGGAATCGAAGGCAACTCAGATTGACGGGCGTTCCTCAAGAGGATCTCCCTCACCCCCAACATGTTTCCAATCCCGTTCTTTCAGAGGGGGCTTTACAAGATGCTGCTTCCGCACCAACTGCTTCTGAACAGGTGGTCATCGCCCCCTTCGTAGGACCGCCAAGTCAAGGAGAGGTGAAACAGGTACAGGCAAGAAGACCGCGCCCTGCTCCTTCAGATTCTTCTTCGACAGCCCAAGACCATGCTCAGAGCCCCCCAAGCACAGAGGATATTGAGAACACCGAGGAAGAATTACAAGTTTTAGAAGCCGCTCAACAGAGCGTCGAAGAAGACCGAATAGACGTTGTAGCCGCAAATTTCGAGGATAATGGCTATGAACCTGAGCCTGAGGAAGTACCAAGGCTAATCGCCTACTATAAAGAGGAGTATAACAAGTTAGATCAGGCAGGAAAGCTTGCTATGGGGGCTCGGAGAAATGAGCTTATCGCTAAGGGGAACCTTAGTGAGCAAGAGAGACGCGAACTGACAATAATCCAATGGAGTTTGACGTGAAAAACTTAAATAATATGTCGCAGGCAGACGTTAATCTTCAGCTAAAGACTTCTGGCTTAGCACCTTCCAACCCTAGCACAGGTTGGTCTGCTCTCTCCTTAGGGTTAGCTAAGATTATTTTGGTGTACCCTGAGGAAATGAGATGTTCAATAGAGGTTGTTGCAGGTGAGTTAGGCAGACAGACTTTTGCAGGGGTAGAGATTTCAGCAGCAGGGGCAGGCGCTCGTCATTTCTTAGGAGCCGTTCCTGAAGTGGGGGATTTTTGTGTTGTAGGCTGGTTTGCGAAGAACAGCACAAAAGCAGACAAGAAGTCCCCTATCATTCTTACTTGGCTTCCAAGGACTCATTTCTTTGGTCACGATTGGCTTCCTGTGCAGGACTTTTCTCCTGATGAGAGCATGACGGAGACACCTAGACAGAGAGACAAGTTCAAATCTGTCATTGGGAGAACAAGATTTAAGATGCGACACATGGAGGCGGGGAATGTGATCGCCTCTAGCTCGCAAGGAAGCGATCTCATTCTTGACGAGAGCGCGGTGCTGATGAATAGGCGCTCGAATGAAATAAGGCTGAGAGATCAAGACCAAGCAATTGTGATGAGGTCGATTCAGCAATTTCAGACGATGGCAGGGGCTAGGGTTTATTCAGGTCTTGTACAGAGAGACGCGAGGACTCTCCCAAGAGAAATGGTTTCTGACGGTCAGAATTGGGATGCAGACGAGCAGCTTGATAGTGAAGGCAGACCCTTAGATAAGTTCCCTGACCTAGATTCTTATCCTAGTGGGGTGCTGACCCCTCACAAGCTATTTCTGAAGGGGGATAATGGCTCATCGGTTTTTGAGGAAGATGGAGGGGAAGTTCCTGACTATCTCAACCCTTATGAGTTTTTGGGGGAGAGCTCTCTCATTTCATCAGATAGCTTTTTCTATGATGGAGATGAGGGATTAACTTATGGGGGTAAGTCGATTCTAAGGGTTGCCTCTAATGGGGAAGAGGCAGGATTAGATGCTTTAACAGAATACAGGGTAGAGTTGAACCATAAGTCTAACGGGACGCTCCCTGTTTCTGAGCAGACCGACGGGTTCGATGTGGATCGCTTAGAGGGGGGGTCTCCATTCGTAGAGTTCGTCTTGGGGAGCGTGGTCGGAAATGACCCCTTTAAGAACAAGGATCAGTATGGGAAGCCTTTAGGGGTTAGCTTTGAGACAGGAGAGGGTTCTCTTGGCGTTGAAATAGATGACTTGTTTGAGCAGGCAGCAACTCTGTTGAGGGTGAATGGGATCGACCCTGACACGGATGCTTCCTTTACCTCTTTTAGCAAGGCGGGCGCTTTTAGGGCTCACATAGGGAACAGCTCAGAAGATGCGGTGAGGACGAGCGTATCAGGGGGGGTTTTCTTAACTTCGGGGGGTCCTCTTAGAGCAGAGGCGAGTCGGGTGGCTCTTGAGGCTTCTGAGGTAGGGGAGGGCATTTCCCTCCGCTCTGCGAAGGGTTCTGTACATATTTACGCAGGGGGTAGTACGAACTCAGGTCTTGAGGATAGGTCTGCCCAAGAAGGGGTTAAGGTAGAGGCTGTCAAAGCTATTTCAATACAGTCGGGGGTGTCTTTTAAAGTGACCTCTCCTATTGTAGATTTCTCAGAGGTGCAGTCTATTCTTCTGAACTCAAACGAGGGTCTTTCTCTTTCTTCAGGTAAGAGTATTGAGTTAAGGACTTCGGATCAGAAAGAGGTCATTTCGGGATACAAGAAAACCCTAATCGCGGGTCCTAGTGATGGGAACCCACTCAACGCGCAGGGCTTAGAGACAACTATCGCGACTTCCCCTGCCACAGGCAGCGTGGGCGGGGTAGTCAAGAAGGAGACGATTGTTTCGGGGGATGAGCTCAAGGAGACTAAGTTAAACGGCAATCGGGTAACTAAGACTTCGGTCGGAAATATAGAGAGCATTTCAGATACAGGTAGTGTCGTGAATAAGGCAGGGCGGAATCAAATAGAGACTTCCGCATCTTCGGGGATCAGCTTAAAAGCTGTCTTGGGAGACGTAAAAGTCAATTCTGTTATTGGCTCGGTCAACATAGAAGGCTCGGTCTCAATAGGGTTGAGATCAGTAGGCCCTGTGACGATACAAGCGTCTGCCACAGTCTTAGGGGGCGCTCCTGGACCCGCAAATGGTCCGATCATGTGCGGGTCAGACGTACACCCCCTAATAGGAAAGACTTACTTGGAGCTTGGGATGCCCCCTCGAACTCAGATTCTTAAATCAGGTTGAGTGTTTTTTCTTCTATCACCCCGATTAGCTCAATCCATTTTTCTCGATCATCTAGCCTCTCCCCGCCGACTCTTCCAAGTCGGAACTTGGTGTCGAGAGAGAGCATACCTAATATGAGCTTCTTGCTTGCGATAAGAGCTTCTTTATTGAGGCTCCCCCCCCATAGCTTAAAGAAGTCTTCCACGAGAACAGGGTCGCCTTCTAGGATAAGAGTTTGAAGGTTCTTCTCTAGGGAAATAGTAAGAGGTGGTAAATCAAACAAGTCGATATCCTTTGCAGTTATCATTTCAGACGCTCCTTTTTAGAGGAGATCATCTAAATCTATCTCCTCTGAGATTTTTTCAAGCCACTTTAGAAATGACTCTCGGTTTTTCGTGTACTCCATAAAGAGAGTATATTCAGTTTCTCCCATCGCGTCTTTGTGCCAATATCTGCCTTTGTTTTTGTCTTGGTTGACGGAAGCTTGCTTTTTATTGTCGAACATTTCATCTGCTTTGAAATACCCCCAATGCCCATCTTTAGATTGGATCGGAGTGACGATAGCCCCGATGGTTATTTCAGAGACTTCCCCCTTCCAAACTTGCCCCTGAGTTCCGACCCATACGATGTCGCCCTCTTTGGGAAATATCGTCCCGTCTTTAAGAGTCAGCTCTTTTGGAGATCGGGCTCTTGTAGAAGAAACCTTCTTGATATTCGTCCCTGCGATGAGGTCTGTTTCTTCTGTTGTGTCGAGATCTATTTCATCTTCCGTTGTTTGTTCCGTATTCAATATTTCAAGCGGGAGAGATAGAGAGGGGGACGAGGTATTTTCATTCAGGATAAAGTAGCCTTTTCGATAGCCATGCTCTAGGATCATGCTCCACCTAGAGCCCCCCATCTTCTTAATGCCGAGCGCTGAACAGGCAGTCTTTTTCCATGTGTCTATCTTTTTTACTCTGCCGCAATCTTGCTTAAGTGCTTCTACGATGGCTTTACAAGCGGTGTCTTGCTCACTCATTTCACATCTCCTTCTCTTGAGGCACAGGATATATATCAGATCCGCTAGTTCTTTTATGCTCTCTTGTTGTGACACACTTCTTTGGGAGATGGAAAATGGCTGATATATTTGATAAGATTGCTACAGATTTTATGGCAGAGGGCTTCGCGCCCCATAGCGAGCCTTTAAGAATGCGACATGACTATGGCTCTCGCTTCGCTGACGAGAGTGTAGAAGACCTCTTAGAAGATGTTGATGATCTCATTGACGACCTTGACATGGAGTCTAGTGACGCAGCTCGTTTCGTAGAGGACTTTGAGGACGAGGCTTTGATGTCCAAGGCGGCTCGTTTTTCTCGCGGGGAGAAGGGCAGTCGTGAGTTTGATGAGTGGATGGACGATCAGTCTGAGGAATTTCAGGAGGAGTGGGCTGAGAACACAGATAAGTACAAGGATCAGTTTAAGAATGCTTCTTTTGATGACGAGATCATTGATGATATCGGGTTTGATCGTTACGCTTCAGAAGAAGATGAGATCATTGATGATATCGGGTTTGACCGCTACGCTTCAGAAGAGGATGGTTTTTTTTTCCCGAAGAGGCGTTAAGAGGGTTTGACCGCTCTGCCTCAGATAGAGAGGCAGAGCTCTTAGCTGAGGACTTAATGCTCCTTGCTGATGAACTTTTGGGTGGTAGAAGGCGACCTCTTTCTTCTGCTAGACGTAGGGCAATCAGCAGGGGGATTAAGAAAGCTCTTAGGGGTGGGGGTCTGAGGTTGAGAAATAAGAAGCGCAGGAAAACTCTGCGTAGACCAATGACTCAAGCCCGTAGGAAGTTAAACAAAATTCGCAAGCAGAGAAGGTACGACAGGCATCGTAAAGCGAGTGAAATGATTGATTACACCGATCAATATATTTTTGATGATTTGGATCTGAACAGGAGGATCTCAACCATGAATTATGACTTAGTACAAAAGATAGCTTCAGAATATATGAAGGAAACCCACATCCCTTCCCCTAACAATATGGAAAGGGGCACTTCTGAGCATTTTGCTTCAGAGATCGAATCGGGCTATGACGGAAATTATATGAGCCGTCAGAATATCTATCAGATGGCAGAGTTTATTGAGACTCTTTATGGGATAGCGGAATCGGGAGTAGAGACTCCCGATTGGGTAGAAGATAAGATTACCCGCGCTCATGCCCATCTATCGAGTCTCCACAACTATTACACCTATGGAGAGGGGTCGGGGAATTTCGAGACAGGAGAAGGGGATTCTTCTTCTGAGGATGAAATCATTGATGACATGGGCATAGGCGGATTAGTCTTTGACTTTTAATACCCTATTTCATCAATGATTTGATTGAGTATCGAAAGGGTGCTGTTGAAGTCTCCTGTGGTAGCCTCGAATCCAGGGACTCTTATTTCATATATCCCCTTGTATGTGCAATAGACGACAACCACATCGGGAGTTTCGTGATTGAGCCAAAGCTCATAAGTGGATTCTGAAATAGACTCTGTGGGGAGGAACATTTCAAGTCCCCATTTCTTAGCTTCTTTGAGGTTCTCGTAAATGAGTCCTGCTTTGTCCTTTGTAGTGAGTTTATTATTCTCATTCATGTTGAGACTTTCTGAAGGGGCTTAGTTATGGTGATTCGAGCAAGAGAGGGCGCTTCTGCGCCTCTACAGGTCACTTGGGTAGATAGTTTAGGTCATGCGCTAGATGTCGCTAATGTGACATATACGATTTTCACTTATGATGGCGCGATTAGGACTGTAATTGGTGTTGCAGATAGTCCGATGTCCCCTACTGACGAGACTCATCGCTTTGTGACCCATTTCTTAATCCCTGATGGGTATGCAGGGGCTACTTTGTTTTGTAGCTTTAAGGCGACCCATAATGACGATGCTTCCACGCTCACCTCTGAAATGACTATACAAGTAGAAAAGAGCATTTCAGAGCAGAGACTTAATGTCACGCTATAGGGTTTTGAAATGTCTGTTCTCTTTACACAACTAGAGTTATTAGGACCGAATGATCTAAGAGTAGAGTTGGGGGGGAGTGATGGAGCTC
>Ga0181585_10001005_pt1 | contig 24571 bp, 14 predicted proteins | sample 071ome_29_FD_132469 | JGI IMG/M metagenome (GOLD analysis project Ga0181585, IMG submission 132469) | Coastal salt marsh microbial communities from the Groves Creek Marsh, Skidaway Island, Georgia - 071407BT metaG (megahit assembly) | ecosystem: Environmental > Aquatic > Marine > Intertidal...
AAGGTCTCTGCGGACGTTTCCATAACCTGACTAAAATCAATTAGCGGTACGTCGTCCGCTGAAATTACCACGTAATGTCTGTGATCAAATGCACTGTGTGTCATATCTTTCTCCTATATTCCGAATCTGTGTCTCATAACATTATAATTTTTGCTGACTTCAGCAGCGGTAAGTGCGCGGTTGTAGATTTGCGCGAATGATATTTTACCGTTTAAAAACGCGCCACCCGTACTTGGATCATGGCTACCTATATTTAAACTTGAAATGGTTTTTAAATTACCCGTTGCCGAAAATTGTTTATCTAGCGTATTGTTTAAATATCCGTAAACATTTGACCCATTGTAAACTAGACAGGCATTAAACCATGTATTTAGAGAAAACGTGTTAGCTCCTGACCCACCTCCATAATAGTTTCCATTTACCGTGTCTACTTCATACCAAATTCTTTGGGTGTTTTGCCATTGTCCTACGCTAGTATTCAACCCTACTGACGATGTGTATGTTGAAATAAAACCGGGCCAATGCGCGGTTGATATTTGAGACACATTTACCCAAACGTTATATGTTAATTGAGACCAACCACTTATTAGATTGGTTGTCGGCATTGATATATGATCATTTGTGCCGTCAAAAACAATACCGCCACCATTATCACTACTAAACGTAGGGCCGTTTGTTAGCGTTCCATTATTACCACTTTTTAAATCCCGCCACGTAGTCCCGCTATCATAAGAATCTCTAACCCCCGCATCCAAATTCAAAACCAGCCCGTCTTGAACGATACCTTTAGTTGCTTGATGAAGCGTCGTAGTTCCGTATGCAACTCCCATTACCACTCCACCTCCAGTTTAGCAACATCCTTACGTTCGCCGTATACTACATAATCGTAGTAACCGCAAACGCCGCCCACAATAATTTCGCGATTATTCTTGGATTCAACAAACAGTGGCTGAAATTGACCTACAGGAGTCAAATTGACTGTAATAGAACTATTATGCACGAGGTCGTGCCAGTAATTGGGCAGGGTAATAAAGGTTTCCTTGGTGGTGCCTCTAACATAAACGCCGTTTTCTGGACCCTCCAGAGAAGCATACTGAAGTTTCATCCCCTCTTTAGATGGGTGGTCAATAAGGAAGCTCTTGGTTACGGCAGTAAAGTTACCATCGACATTAAGAGCCTTAAAGTTCCCGCTGTTAGGAACATCGTTTGATCTGCCGGGACCAAGTAGTAAAATCCTACCTTGGCTCGCATCGGAGCGTAAAACTTTTCCGACGTTTTGAATGAGTTCATCAATGCCTGTAGGTCTAATATTTGTTAAACCACCCGTTGGCGCAACATATACAGTTTGACCAACCGTAAAAGCAGATGTATCTAACGTCCTAACCAAACCAAACGCATGAACATGACCTTCTGAGTCATGTGTTAAATCGCTCTCTAAAACGCCGATAGCTGGCATCTTTGTTGGGTCGTTGCCCACGGATGGAGCAATCAATGGCTTTCCGTTGTTGGAAAAATATCCCGAAACATAAACAGGAACCCCAGCATTGATTGTAGAACCCGTTGTATTCTTACACTCAAATACAATAGGACCATCTAATTCTGCATAAAGAAATTCAGCCGTTAAATTACTATTTAATGTAATGTCATTATTTGTGGTTGCGCCATTGTCTGTTATAGACTGAAGAGTTTGGCCGCTTACTAACCCCTCAAAGTAGCCAGATATTGCGGTATCATCATACGATCCACCTCCACCGCCACCTCCACCGCCACCCGCAACGAGTTCGGTCATGTGAAAGCCGTCATAATATCCGCCACTAGTGCAAAGAAAGCCAAAATAATCTACCGCGCCAACTCCTGAGTTCAGAATTGGCTGACCGCTACCAGAAATGATCCAGTCTATATTGTTCCACCATGTAACCTCGCGATTACCGGTAGAATCTTGCTCTAGTCTAAGGGTAAATTTTTGTCCAGCGTCTACATTAGATACGGCTAGCGTTCTGTTTCCACCGAGCTGTACACTGTGAGTGTTCGACTCGTTCATGTCGAAGGTGATAGTTGTCCCATCAACCTCGCTGTTTAACTTGGTTTTTACCCCAGCGTTAAACGTAGAAACACCGCTCACGTTAACGTTGTTGTTAAACGTAGCGTTGCCGTTATCTAACGATGGTACTGGATTATACGACATCTATAGGCTCCTCGTGACCATGTTCTTCGTCTGGGTCTTCTGTTAAATAATCATAGTTTTCTATATCTATCCCATAGAATATACACGCTTCTTGAGGAGTGTTAAAGAATTGCCAACCGTCCACTGGAAGATCGTAACTCTCCTGTTGCCCCTCTATAAGAGTGAATCCGGGGCCGTAAACATTATTGCCGTGAAAAACATAATCTTTCTCGGAATCGTACTTGTAGTAACCTTTTTCTATATGTGCCATTTTTTTCCTTTTTAAGTTAAAACTGTCCAACCTTTAGAGGTTGCGATTGCTAAAGTGTCTGGGTGGAGGTGATATACCCCATAATTATATCTTATATCGAGAGTTTGCCCGGTAACTCCGCTGGCTAGATTATTGATTATATCTGTAAGATTACCACTACCAAGGTAATTATCATAAAACCCTATACTAGTATTAATTGTCGGTATGTTAACAGTATTTAAGCTAAAGCAATGGTTAAACATTGCCGAAGAATCTGTGGCAGATGATAAATCATACGAAACGCTTTCTAAAGATTGGCATCTTTCAAACATTTGCCGCAAACCATACTCGCTATTTATAATAGCTGGTGGTTTTTTCAAACTTTGACAATTATTAAAAATTCTGCTATTATTGGTACTTGTATTGGTAATTCCAGAGATGGTATAGTGAGAAGCATCTATCAGATGCAAACATGCGCTAAACATAGACGGACAATAATACGGCGTTGAGTCATAACCCTCAAAAAATCCAGAGGGCGCCGTTCTTAAATTCCAACAGTTATTAAACATGCTACTAGTGTTAGGTTTATTTTGAACATTTTTAAACGAAACGTCGGTAAGAGCATAATTAGTATTAAACATACTTGTGGTATCAGTACAATTAGAAAGATCAAAAGTTTGGTATTTTTTAACAGATTGACTGTTATTGAACATACTTCTACAACCAGTCGCACTACTGGTGTCCATTTCTGGATAAGATGTAATTGCGTAATTGTACGCAAAAGCCTCAGTGAAATTTATACCCGAAGACGTTTCTTGTTTTGAATTGTCCCATATAAATTCTTCCATATTGATGCAACCACGAACGAAACTACTAAAATTTGTTATAGGACCAAGCTTTTTAATGTGTATTTGTTTTATACTATGGGTGGCCCAAAACATATTAGTCACATTGGATAGGCTAGGGCAATCAATTTCAATTTTAGATCTCAAAGACTGACACCAATAAAACATATCTTGAGTATTTGTTAGATTGGGCGCTACTAGTTTAGGGACAGCTTTTAAGTTGTAACAATATTGAAACGTGTATCTACATCCAGTAGCATTAAGAAAACTAAAGCCAGACGGAAGAGATGTTAATTGGTGATTGTAACTAAATGTGGCGTAAAAATCTTTACCGTTAGAAAAATCTAAATTAGGAATTTCTTTTAGAGATAAGCATCTATGAAAAGTCCCGTAGAAACTTGTAACGTTAGAAAAATCGTATTCTGGTACTTCTTGTAAAGAGTGTGCGCCAGAAAACAGATCTCTCACGCCTGTAGCGCTTGAGGTATCAAAAAATGGCGGATTTTTTAGCGAATAAGCGCCCCAAAACATTTTTTCAAAATCAGAAACACCCGCCGTAGCGCCGCTTGGAAATTCAACATGTCTTAAATCGGGAAGTAGGTGGAATTTATACCTTGGGGTAAAAGCTCCAACATTAGCAATAATCCGTTGGCAATTTTTATGACGACCAAGTTGGTAGGACGAGCTAGTAATAGTAAAGTCATCAATATTAGCGCCGCTAGCTACTACATCTAATACCGTAGAAGATTGATTGTTAAGATGATGTTGAAATCTTATATTATCAGAAGATTCATTTCCATACTCGTCAGTGTAATAATCACCTTTTCCGTAGTCATGGGTATCTCCAAAGTATGCACCCGCCATTCTTTCCAAAGAGAAGAATGTAATACCACTAATACTTCCGTCAAGCTGAATAATAACTTGCCTTGCTAAAAATCCGTTAATTTCAATCTGACTACTTTCCGGCAGTAAATCAAAATCATATTTTTTATGTTGGGTGCCAAAATTTCCAAAATAATTTATATTGTCGGTTCTTGTTCCTTGAAAAATGCCAGAATGTCCATCGCCCCAGTCAATTGGTATGTAGGTCGGACAGTTATTGTAAACGCCATTTCTAGCAAACAGTCCAACGCCAAAATCTTTAGCGCCACTTGGAACGTACAAGAGGACTGCAACACCCTCACTAACATTGGGCATATCAAGCCAACCGCTTGGTCTAATCCAATCGCCCGTTGATATTTCTGGACTAAAATCAACTCGACCTATATTGTCATCATACGGCTCTATGACCGATATCTTCCCGACGTTGCCGTTTCCGAATTTTAATACTGCCATTTGTATACCTTATGTTAAGACGGTCCAACCCTTTGAGGTTGCTATTGAAAGTTGGTCACTAGACAAAGCATAAACACCCGGAACTTGTCTTAAATCAATTGTTTGACCAGCAACGCCACTAGCAAGCCCATTTATCACATCCAGAGTTGCGCCACTTGCCATAGGACATCTATAATAACCTATAGATTTACTTACGCCCGACAAAGCTCCAACCTCAAGCGCAGTCGCATAGTTGAACATGGCGCTACAAGAATCTATATTAGAAGCGTCTGCGTATGGTATTGAAACTAAATTACCGTTTGAATAAAACATACTATCTAACTTGGCGCCAGATGGTATTGTTAGAGATTTAATTCTAAAAGGAGTTCTGCCGTAATTCCAGTTTGAAAACCAATTAGTGCTTCCGGGGTTGTTGGAAGTTATACAGCTAGAGAAATCAACATCTATCTCCCCAGAAGCATTTAGATTAGAAAAGAAATCTTGACAGGCATAAAAATTAGACAGGTCAGATACAGGGAATTTTTTTAACGCAGAGCAACTTCTAAAGGCTCTAACCGCCCTTGTTAAAGATGTTGCTTCAGTAGCAAAATTTGACTCTCCAATATCTTCTAAAGATGTACATGCATCAAACATATAATCCATATTTGTAGCATGGGGAGCATTTATTCCACCAATCCTTTTTAGACTTGTACAGCTGGATACAAATCCATGCGTATTTATAACTCCTGATAAATCAATGTATGGTAATTGTTCTAGGGAATTACAGACAGAAAACATGCCTTGAACGCCCTGTACAGCAGTGGTGTAAATACTACTATTTAATAAGTTTACTTTTCTTAATGAAAAACAACTATTAAACAGGTTCTCGTATCTTATACTGTTATCATTTGGGTTGCTCAAGTCTAAATTTATTTCTTCTATTGATCTACAGCTATGAAAAGCACTTCTAGCGGAAGTGCAATTTGTAGGTATTACGTCTGGTATTTTTTTTAAGGAATAACAATTGTAAAATAGATAGTTTAAACTTTGAATACCACTTAATTCAAAATCTGGAGTATAAACAAGGCTGTTGCAGTCTTGGAACATAGAGGGAGCATACCAGACGTTTGAAAGATCCCAGTTTCCGGTTATTTTTTTTAAGTTTCTACATGTCTGAAACATGCTCTCACATCTAGTAAGAGTTGAAGGTATATCAAAATGTATCTCTTCAAAAGAAGATGCGAAGAACGTGTATTGACAGCCCGTCAAACTACCAAAATTATAAAGACCCGATGGAAGTGTTTTAATATTTTTCATCTTATGAAACATGTATTTTGCGTCTAACGCATTTGAAACATCAATCGTGGGTAATTCTTTTAGGCCGCACCGACCAAACATAAAGTTAACACCTGTTAAATTTGGCATAACTCCGCTATAAATATCTAATTCTTCAAGGTTCCAACTGCCATCAAACAGTGCATTGAATTGGTTTGCGTTTGGCGCATAAACTCTAGCTTTTTTAAGAAGGTGCATATCTTGAGTAAAACCATTATAATGACTAGCTGTTACACCTATAGCATTTGGTAAATTTATATCAAACTCTAGTATATTTTGCTTTGGATAATTCCTAGAATATGAGCCGTGATATTTTTTATATTTAAAATCAAAGTCATAAATACCACTATTGGCCTCAACAACTATCATTGCCTGTCTGTATCTTATTCCATTGTCAGTAAATTCTGTCGATTCCGACAGTGAAGAAAATTCAAATTCATGTTCTATTGGCATAGCTGGTATACCGCCAGATTGATTCACGTAGTCAACATTTCCATCACCCCAGTTTATAGAGCAGTCAGTTAGATAATTGTTGTTAGATAATCTTTCTCCATATGCTTTAATTGCAAAATATCTTAAAAGAGAGTCGTCTCCATATTGATCACCACTAGGTACGGCAAATAGAAATGCACACTTATCTTCGCCACTATTTATAACGGGCATATCAAGCCAATGGGAGGGCCTTGTCCACGGAGTTATTGGCGTGGGTGTGTCATCAACATACACGTCCTCATACGGCTCTATAACCGCAATCTTCCCGATAGTCGTATTTCCTACTTTTAAATTTGCCATTATTTGTACCTATGTAGTAACAGTCCAGCCTTTTGAAGTTGCGATAGCGATGGTGTCGGGGTGGAGATTATTAACACCTTCGCACCGGTAGATATCTATGTTTTGACCCGTAACACCGCTTGCCAAGTTCTCAAACACTTCAGTTATTGCGCCGCTAGGTAAACCACACTCTCTAAAGGAAGTGCTGACACGTAATCCGTAAATCTGACACCTTCTTAAATGTCTACAGGTTTTAAATGTATTGGTAAATAAATCACAGTCGGAAACGTCCGTTGGTGGAAAACTATGTAATCTAGTGCCTTCAAAAGTGTCAATAGAATTAGGGCCAAATATAACATCTCCAGTATATTCTACGGTTGTAGGCATCCAGTCATTATTATGAGTAACCATATTGTCAATTCCAGATAAGTTAAGGTCTGGAACTGAAGTAAATCTTGGACCACTTGCAAACATCCATCTAATATAAGAAGGGCATGAATTATAGTCTTTAAAAAAACCGGATGGGAACTCGATTAAATTTTCACAATATCTGAACATTTCTGTTGAGCTAGTTAGTCTTGAACCAAACTCAAAACCGCCAACCTTTTCAAGATTCGTACAACCCTGAAACATGTAAGCGACATCGGTAGCATTTGTCAGTGTTAATTTAGGAATGTATTTTAATCTTTTATTACCCTGAAAAGCGTTCCTAAAATTTACACCGCTTGAGTAATTTATGTTGGGTACTCTAGCAAGATTAGCAGAAGAAAACGCATTAGTAAAGTTATCAGCTATTATTTCTGGATTTTCAAACCTAACGCTTCTTAATTGAGAAGATGCATGTACAAGCCTAGAAAGTGTTGTTGCTTTAGATAAATCTCCAAAACGAAGATGTTTCAATGACCTACAGCCCTGAAACATTCCGGTGGGATTAACGCAGTTTGGTAGATCAACCTTGGGGACATATCTTAAATTATAACATTCATCAAACATCAAGTATGTATGGGTAGCGCCAGAGAAATCGAAATCAGGAGGTATGCTCACTAGGTTATGAGAGTACCTAAACATTTGATTGCAATTTCCGAGTGATGATATGTTAAATGTGCCAGAAGGAATGGATATTAACGATTCCATCCCAGCGCACATACTGTTAAAATATATACCGTTTGAATAATCAAAATTTGGAATTTCCTCAAGAGATGAGCAACTACTATAAAAAGAATTAAAATGTGTATTGTTACTAAAGTCATAATTTGGTATTGTCTTTAAGGAACGACAAGCCCAAAAAAAATTATCAGCCTGCGTGATAGAAGATGTATCGAAGTAGGGAACCTCTTTTAGCATCGTGCAACCATAAAACATTTGCTGGGCATTGGCATTAGTCAATGTTATATCTGGATTAATTTCCAATTTTCTCAAATTTTGGGATGAGTTAAAATGCCTATAAGGACTAATACCGCTAACCTCATATCTTATATGCTCTAAATCAAGATGAAAACTACCTCCACCACCTGTAAGGTTAATATCTTTTACTCTGCGGCCAACAACCTCTAGGTCTACCATCCTACTACTTCTGTAGTATGCAAAATTATTAAATCCCGCACTTCCGTTTAATGCGTGTAGATAAAGCGTTTCTAGGCCACTAACAGAGCCGTCGATTTGAAAAAGCGCCTGTCTACATTTTCTACCTTTGTAAGTTATCTCGCTACTAACTGGTAAGCTGTCGAAACTGTAAGTATGAGTCTCCCAAGTAAAATAATTTACATTTCCGGCCTCATTTGGTCTAGATCCACTCTGTACAACTACAGTTCCATCACCCCAATCTATAGTATTATAGGTTGGATAAACATTATGGGAGACATACGGCCCTCTAGTATAAAGCGCAACCTGTTGGTCAATACCGCTCTCAACCATAATTAGCCCAGCCACCTTCTCGTCGCCAGCGCCAGAACTCATAACTGGCATGTCTAGCCATTCTGAAGGTCTAACCCAATCATCTAAATGTTTATCGTAAGTTGGCTTTATGATATCTGGCTCAACACTTTCGTATGGCTCTACGAGAGAAATAGAGTTAATTTCAGAATTTCCTAATTTAAATACACCCATTATAAGATAATCCAATTAGAGTTAGTTGATTGTAGTGTTATAGATTGGTATTGTGTACTCAATGAGAATGAGGTTTGACCGTCTATAGTTTCCCCACCAACACCACTAACTATTACGGTGTTAGCACTGATATTCTTTATATTATACACGATTCCGCCGTTGCCAACCGCAGAGGGAAGTGTCAAATTTAAACCGGCTGTAGCATGTATTGTATAGTCTGTGGTTAATATTGCTGAGTCTGCACTGACTGTCCTAATTGGCTGAACGACTGGCCCTTCGATATCTGGATCGGTAATGATGTAGAACGTGGCGGCGTCTGGTATTATAAGGTCATATTCTGCCTGTGTAAGCTGTTTAATGTGATATATTTCATCACTAGTAATTACGCGTTTTCCGCTGGCGATTATATTACCACTTAACGATACGTCTACACCGTCATAAATAAATGTATTGTTACCGCTAACCGAGCCTTGGTCATTAAAGAAATTAATTCCACTAGGAGTGCCGGTTGGAATCAAGCCAGACACAGTATCAATTTCAGTCTCTAGATTATTTGTTATTGTATTAAAATAACCAGATACAGAGGGAGCGTCTGTAATAATATAAAAGGTTGCAGAATCAGGTGTGATCGCATCGTACTCTGCTTGTGTTATTTGTTCTATGTGATAAATATCATCACTCGTAATAACGCGCTTACCACTAGCCGTAATATTTCCACTCAGCGTGATGTCTGAGCCATCATAAATCATGGTGTTATTGCCGGTTAGACTTCCATCATCGGCAAAGAATGTTAATCCGCTTGGAAGCCCTGTTGGAGTAAGACCAGAAACCGTTAATATATCCAAGTCGGCTTGATCTGCCCTAGACTCAAAATAGCCCGATATTGACGTGTCTCTTGAGTCAAAATACCCGGAGATTTGAGTATCGCGAGCCTCAAAGTATCCTGAGATAGCCGCATCTTCGTTGGCATCAGTAATAATATAAAATGTAGATGCGTCAGGAGTTATTAAGTCGTACTCAGCTTGTGTAATATGTTCGATATGTTTTACGGCATCGCTGGTGACAACATGTTTTCCGCTTGCAGTAATATTACCACTAAGAGATATGTCTGAACCATCGTATATTAATGTATTATTACCGGTTAAACTAGCGTCGTCCGCAAAGAACGTCATGCCGCTTGGTATGCCGGTTGGAGTCAAGCCAGACACCGTAATTATGTCTGAGTTTAATTGGTCAGATGTAGATTGAAAGTATCCCGAATTAGCTAGAATATCAAGATCGGCGGAATCAACTCTAGACTCAAAGTACCCAGAAATAGATATGTCTCTAGTTTCAAAATATCCAGAAAGCGCTGCATCTTGAGTTGTAAGATAACCAGATAGCGAAGGTGCGTCTGTAATAATATAGAAAGTAGCTGAGTCTGGAGTTATAGCGTCATACTCTGCTTGGGTTATTTGCTCAATATGGTATATATCATCGCTAGTTATAACTCTTTTACCACTAGCCATGATGTTGCCGCTAAGTACTACATCATTTCCATCATATATAAAATTGCTACTGCTATCGAGATCGCCGTCATTAGCAAAGAAAGTGATACCACTAGGAATACCTGTTGGCGTCAAGCCAGAAACCGTTATGATATCTGAGTTTAGCTGATCTGATGTAGATTGAAAATACCCCGAATTAGCTAGAATTTCAGAATCAGCAGAGTCAACCCTAGATTCAAAATAGCCGGAAATAGATAAATCTTTACTATCAGAATATCCAGACACAGCAGTTATGAAAGAATCATTATCGTCTATGCTACTTTGCAAGTTACCGCTAGTAGTTGAAATTAACGTTGTTAAAGTATTCGCTACGTTAGCGTCATCGTTTAGTGCGGCTGCTATTTCATTGAGTGTATCAAGAGTCGAAGGCGCTCCATCTACAATCATAGCATAAACATCCCCGCTAATAGAGGATATATCTACGTCAAAAGTACCGCCAGCGTTATTCGTATATGTTAATATACCACCGCCATATGATAAACTAACACCGCTAGTGTCAAAAGTAGATAAGCTAGATAAGTCAGCAGTAAAGCTACCGCCATAGCTATTATTGTATGTTAGTATATTATTTGTGAAGTCAAAATTTTCACCGCTAGGAGTAAGCAGTCCTGAGACGGTATATACATCGTCATCTATAGAATCAGCTCTATTCTCGAAATGTCCAGAATTTGCTAGAATCTCAGAGTCAGCAGAATCAGCTCTAGATTCAAAGTAACCCGAATTAGCTAAAATGTCAGCGTCTGTAGAATCAGCTCTATTCTCGAAGTATCCAGAATTAGCTAGAATTTCGGAATCGGCAGAATCAACCCTAGACTCGAAATACCCAGAAGTATTTATTAAAAGATCATAATTATCTTCTATGGAACTATTGAGCGCACCAGATACGGCATTTAGCTCAGATATAGTCTCATTTATACTACCTTGCAGGCTGCCGCTAGCTTGGGTTATATAACTATCCGCCCAGCCACTAAGTGAACTATCTTGTGTATCTATGTAGCTCCTAGCCCATCCACTAACCTCTGTAGCGGAATGGTCTAAACTATCTATGTACGACTGAAAATAACCGCTGTTGGTTACTATATTTTCAGTATTTTGATCTATTAATGATCCGCTAGCATACGGTAAAGCGGCTGTAGTCTGAAGGGTTGTATCAGCAAATCTAATAACGTCGAACGTACCGCTATGGGCAATAACATTACCATCTACATCAAAGTCATCATTCTCATCTAGATAAGCAGTTTTATCAGCAGGTATAACACAAAACACTGTGCTAATACCTACTAAGTTTATAAGATTATCTGAATTGGAACTTTGAAGGATGGTGTCTCTACTGAGGGAGTTATCACTCGCTCTATATGTACCAATACCTATTTCAAATCTATCAAAGTTTTGTATACAGTAATAAGTCTGGTTGCCATCGCCAATGGCGTCAGAGAAAGTTTGAAAACCACCATACGTAGCGCCACTAAAGCTAATCCTACCGAGACCTTCGGTAGTTACGCTCTCTTTTACTCTATCTGCTAATATGATTGCCACTTCTATTCCCTTTTGAGTAGGTATTTTGCCTCATTTACAAAAGATTGAAACAGAATTTCGTCAAGCGAATTTTCTTCAACAAAGTGTTTTCTAACCTCGTGTAAAGGATAATTTATTTCAGTAAGTCCTAAAATATAATTCCTTAGTTTAGTTATATAGTCTACTGGGTAGTGAACGCCGTTTACCTTTTGGAATCTATGCATCCACTTCATAAATGGTAAAGAGTATACTTTTCTGTCTTGCGATCTATATTTTTCTGCTATGTATCCCTCTTCTCCGCCAAAACCTAATGCAAATTTATTATATCCCAACCAGCTCTCTTTTCTAGTTAAGAAACACCCTGTAGCTTGACCCCATATCTCATATGGTGTATCTGAATCTACGTTTAATAGGCGTTTAGCGCCAGTTCCTACTAATGGAATGTCTTCATCTTGTTTAAGTGACATTCCGCAACTTTGACATTCGCGTATTACCTTTTGTTCTACCGCCGATCTATAATTTCTGTCTTTGTCTACAAAAAAGTAAAAGTCCTTACAGGCACAAACAAATGCGCCAACCCATTTACCCCACATGCCATTATCCCAAGTTTTTTCAAAAAAATCAAATTGCAGCTGACAATTGTCGGCTATCATTGGTCCATAGAACAAATCATCCGACTCAGGGTTATCATTTATAAAGTCTAATATCTTTTCTAGTGTCTGAACAACTGGGCAAAGTAAAATATGACAATCTAAAACAAGAACAAATTCAGAGTCTGCTAGTTCTATTAACCTATCTTTTACAGCGCCCGACCCCTGTTTATTGAAAATATCAAACTTTATTGGCGCAAGATCCCTAGAAGCAAATTCTTTTAAAAGTTTAGAGTGTTCGGAGCCACTACTATTATCAACTAACACAAACTCTATTTGCTCAAGTAGGTCTTGTCTTTTGTTAAAAATTAATTCTTTTCTTATGTCCTGAATAGTGAAATAAGCGCCATCGAAATCGTGATGGTGAGGTATAGCTATTGAGAGCTTTTTCATTCCTAAATCTCCTGTCTTACTCTTAAGGTTCTTCTGGGTCTGGTCTAGTCCAGTTAAATTTATCATAACAATGATCTAAAATAAAGTCGCAACTTATGCCACTAAAAATAGCGCCATTGCAGGTTTCTAGTTCATAATCTATTTCCGTGCAGCTGCCACCACCCTGAAGGTCTGATTCACAGCAAGCGCCAGATCCAACTTCGCATGGGTCATCAAAACAACTTATGTATGTACCATTACCTCGACGGCGACTTTCTGTAAAAGTAGAATTAACTCCATATACTTCATCGCAAGCCGCCGCATCAATTGTATACGCACAGTCTCCAAGCTTAGCGTTTGGAGGGCAGCAAATTCCTACCTCTGGCGGAGGCGTGGTACACCACGGATTATCACAATCAGGACCACTATAATATCGCACGGCAGTGAGTTTATCGTTGTGATACATTTGATATACTGGGAAACTCGACCTCTTGTAACATCCCGGATCAGTGAGAGCGTATGTGCCAGACTCAATAGGTTCTGAAGTATCATTTGAGCAATATATCTCGTAATCAATCTCAATAGGGTAGTTGCTACAATTTGAATCAACACATGCTTCCGTGCAAAAAGTATCTGTAACAATACAATTATGAAAAACTAAACTATCTGCGTAAAACTCGTGATAATCTTTTAAGTGTAGGTCATACAGTTGAGTTTCGTATTTATCTTGTTTAAGGGAAATGCTTTGAACTGTTTCAAACCCATACTCATTGATCACTACATCTCCGATGTTTAAATCACCAAGAATGTTAACGTAACTTCCATAGTTATTTCTTGAAAGTTCTGAGTTTACCGCCTTAAAGCCCTGAGTAGTTTTAATTGGGTGGTCTTCTGTGAAGAAATAGTCACCGCTATTTAGCGAAACGAGTTTTCTGTCACCTAGTATTGGTCTAATTAGTTCAAGGATGGTGGTATTACCACTGGGCGTCTCAACCTCATCTCCAATTTGTATGTCTTCTATATTTTTATAACCGTTGGGTATTTTAATCTTAGTGCCAGAGACAAAACATGTGATTGGTGGCGTGCAACACGAATTTATACGATGTTCATATTCATCGCACCCCCCGTTTGTTGCTACCCATGTAGCGCAATCAAAACAGCTGTCTCGACTAGGATAGTAATACAAATAATTATTGTCTGGATTATCCCCATATATTGTCGGATAATACCACTGTCCAGAGGGTGTGAGGATTCCAACATTCTCGCCTAGCTCTTTAGAACATTGAATTTGACCATTAAATTGACCTCCTACTTCGTCGCATATGTCAGCCCAAACATTATCTCCACATAGAGAAAAGTTATGTCTCTTCGTGTATGAAAAATTGCACGGTTCCGCCCCGTCAACAGTATAAACATCAAAAGCTGAAAAACAACATGAACCACTGTAACATGGAGGTGGAGTACAACATGTCCAAGCCTGATCGCAATCGTCACAGGTTTCGTTATTTCGCATATAATAACACTTGGGTCTTCCCATTAGTCTGCACATCCTGAACAAGAGATGTAAATTGGTCTATATTCGCCATTTATATATGTAGCAACAACGAAATCTCCACCACTGATGGCTAGAGATGGGTCTCTGTTTATAAGGGGGACATTGTAATCATACTGAAGATTATTATCTCTAACCAATAGCCAACCAGAGCTACCAGTCATATAGGTTACTGGATTAGGGATATTGTATTGGGCTTCACCGTGAGTACCGGCTAACCCACTAGCAAACCCCTCTAGCATTGGAGGAGGCGAGTAGCCATAGCCAGTATTGACTCTAGCGTAAGCTCCGCCAAACACCAAAGATCCTGAATGAGAAGATTCTCTCGCAGTTAATAAAGAATCGTCATTATAATGATGATTTAATGATAAGTAACCGCCTGAATTTATAATAGTATTTGGTTGGAATGTAGAGTCACCACTATCTGCAACTAATTGTCCAGACTTTTTAGGCAGGTCGCTTGTAGAAAATGTATAATTGTCATGAGTTAGAATAACTTTGTCAAAACTTGCAAAGCCGTCTGTTTGTATTTTGTTATCCGATATAGTTAAGCCAGACCCAAGTTTAGATTGTATTGTAAACTTATTATCTGTACTGTTATATCCTACATCAATACCGCTAACACCACTTACGTATACGGTCTCATTAGGCGCTATAGTGTCAGTAGCGGTTAGTCCGTTTGAAACACCAAACGAAAATTGAGTAGAAGTTGGGAAAGTTACAGTAACAGAACCATCAAAGTTGTTACTAACACTACCATTGGGAAATTTAATCTCACCGACAGGTGAAACTGAAGGGTTGCTATCTACCTCGCTAACCCTTAGCTGTAAGTCTGTGTGGTCTTGAGAATCAACATAATCTTTAGCCCAGCCGCTGACAGCAGATCCGCTAGCGTCAATTGCGTGTTGAAGAACACCACTAAGACCGTCTGCATTTACAACAAAGTTGTTTGTATTTAAAGTTACATCAACCCCTTTCTCTCCACTGATAAATACATCGTCTGTGTTGTTTACAGTTAGGAATGGCGACTTGCCATCCGACATATCAAAACTGTAAGACGACCCACCGGCAGAATTGGTTACTGTAACTTCTCCGTTTCCATTGTCCGTGACGGTACCATTAGAAAAGTTTATAATCTGAACGTTTGATATAGATGGAGACCCATCAGATTCTCTGACTGTTAACGATGAAGATCCAGTACCAAAGGTTGCAGCAGCCCAGCCACTAATCGCAGAGCCGCTACCATCAATATACGATTTAAGCCAAGCTCCACTGGCGTCAATCGTTGATTGCGCCCAACCACTTACCGCAGAGCCGCTAGCATCAATTAACCCATGAAGAACACCGCTAAGTCCATCTGCGGTTACAACAAAATTGTTACTATTAAGATTAACTTCAACACCTTTATCGCCACTAACAAAAATCGAATCACCGTTATTTATTGTTAATGCTGTCGATAAACCATCAGAAATATCAAAAGAAAGTGAGCTAGAAGAAAGTCCATTTACCGTTTCTGCAAGGGTGTTGATACCACTAAGAATACCACTGCCCGATCTAAGATGCCATAAATCTCCATCCCCACTACAGCTTATACCCCAGAAAACATCGTCATTGCAGACCCAAGTCTGTATGAATCCAGACGGTGTTTCTTCATGAGCTTGAATATTACTATCTTTTCTAACAGACAGAGGCGCCTCTGGAGAAAGCACTGCGTCTCCAATGGATATTTTTTGATCACTAGTGTCGCCAGCTATAACGTTCTGTATATTTAATTTATTACTTACATCTCTACCGTAAAGAATCCTCTGGTTATCATCAAGACCGGTAATAATTTCAATATTATTTTGACCAAACTCTTCGACATTATTTTGTCCGCGTAAAGAATTGTTGCCGAGACCAAGCGAGTTTGAGAAATTACTATTTAATCCAGCATTTTGCCCAATGAACACAGAGTCAGATGCTCCACTTGCCCAAAAGCCAGCGTTGTTGCCTATAAATAATCCATTTTCTAAATTATCAGCATTGAAACCCGCTCTGTAACCTATAAATACAGATGCTGTATCAATTGCAAGGTCTGGGTTTGGTGTTCTGGCGTAAGCTCCGGCTTGAGTGCCAATCATTACGGTGTTTCGCCAGCCGGTGGCGTGTATACCAACATCGCAACCAATAAAGACACTGCCTGAGTTTAACTGTTCTTGTATTAATGGTGTATTATTTGCGATCATGATATTGCAATTTTCTACAACCATAGACGGAGTAGGAATACCTGAAGATATGTAATCACCCAGTGTGTCTATAGATATTTTAGATATAATGTTTTCAACACCGCTCTCTATTTCTATTGGTAAGAACGAATTATGTCTATCTAGCAATCCCGTTTCAATAACATCAAATAAATCTGTGAAATCTAAATGTAACCTACCAGAACCAGCGCTTTCGTTATATTCGTATCTAACTCCGGTTCCGCCCTCGCTAATTATACCGCTAGAAGATTCTAGAGAATACCCGTCAGCAAATCTGATAGCACCTCTTAGTAGTAAATCTCCATCTAACTTAGCGTAAGGACGAGCTGTCGCGGGAAGATCGTAATCTGGAGAGTTAGTCATAGGATCAGCTTGGTGATCTAAATGTAATAGCAATCTAGAATCACCATCGCCGTCTATGAAATTAAACGCTATAAAGCTATCAACTCTATCATTATTTGAATTATCAATTAAATTGATATCAGCTATTGATCTACCGCCGCTAGTGCTATGGTTAATTTCTAATACATCATTGTCAAAATCATCATGAGATATTTTTAAATAGCTATCTTTAATGTAAACAAAGCCGTTGTCAACTTGGAATTCATTAGCATTGATATAAACCCGTTTGTCACTCCCAGTTAAACCAGATATCGTTGGTATTCCAACACCAATCTGTAGTAGATAATCTCCGGTCTGAGTTACAAGACTTGTCCCTATGGATATATTGTGATTGAAATTACCGGATACATTATTATTATATCCTATAATAGTATTGTAACTACCCTCTACGTTTCTAAATGTACCATAGCCTAAATATGTATTTTTACTACCGTATCGGTTTTCATTACCGGCGTAATAGCCAAGAGTTGTATTGTAGTCACCGGTCTCTATGTCATTCAATGACTCATAACCAAATGCAGTGTTGTAGTAGGCGGTTTGGGTTATTGGTCTTGCATTAGGTGTAATTCCACCAAACGTATTCCCCTTCTCGTCTGAGTAAATAAGACCGTCTTGAGGATCATCTTGACTCAGGAACATATTATGAACATTACCGCCATCGTCCATAAAGTAAAGGCTTTGCGTCTGACCGCCGAGAACATTCTCTTTTACATATATCTTACCAAAATCCGAAGAAATAGATGGATCTGAAGGTTGCTGCTTTAGCGCTATTGTCCCGCTATTGCTATTATTGCTAGCGATAACTAGAGGGTCATGAATAGAGTGCGCCTCGCCCCCAATAGAGATATTGTCTCTTACTTCTAGGTCTCCAGCAAGAATTTCCAAATCGCCATTAACAATTTCAACATTATTGTTAGAGTTATGAATTTTTATATTTGTTGTGTATTGGTCTAGACTATTGTAAGTTCTAAAATATGAGCTGTTGTCTGAAGGATTGTAGGCTATCTCTAAGCCAGAAGCAGGAGAATTACCATTAGATAGAATTTGTATGGTAGATTCATTTTCGCCAACCGAAGAGATCCTTAGATCAGCGCCACTCTGAGCATGAACGTTCAAGATAGTTTCTGGTAAGAATCCGTCTGAGCCATCTGCGTAGCTTACGTTTGTAATACCTACTACGCCACTACCCTGTTCTCCACTAGCCCTCATTACAACTAGAGCTTCTAGGTTTGGGTTTATATTTCCAGAATCATAAACATGTAAAGAAAATCTATCTTTAGATTGATTGTTATAACCTAGTTCGTCTTTATGGTCATGGTATATAAGCCCAAAACCATGAGGTTCTTCCGAAACTCTAGAGCTATATTTTGTACCTACATCTATTCCAGACTGATTAGAAGCGAAAGATATGATATAGTTATCATTGATACCGGAATTACCAAGAAAACTTACGTCAACACCTGACAAATAAGCCAAGTTAGCATCTAAATCTCTTTCGTAGCCAATATGAACTTTGTCTGGTGAGTTCGTGGTAAGAAATATACCGTGACAGCCACTTTGTTTTACAAGGGATAGCTTCCCGTCTCCAAGTATTCTATCTGTAGCAACGTGCCTACCCGGAAGGGTTCTTATGCTTACATTAGACTCCCAGTGAGACCTAGAATAAACAGAATCTTCTTCTAAGCAGTCTATGTCGATTTCTGCCGATCTAAATATCCAGCTGTAATCTCTAATGTAGCTAGCGCCACTTGAATGAGCTATAAAGCCAGCTCCGTCAATACCGGCGTCATTTAAATAGCCGCAAACCTTACTTGCTTGCGACCAGTCGCCGTCTTCGCACAAGCCACTTGAGCCAAGGTGTAGTGTTGTACATTCATATAAACATTCTGTTAATGTATTATATTCTATATCATTTATAACAGCCCTGCCGCTAACTAGAATGTCATTAAAATATCCGTCCCACAGTAGGTCTGTCGCCCCTAAGCTATAAACATTTTTGCTTTTTGGTACGATGTTTCCATCTACAGTCACAAGACCGCTATCACCAGATGGACTGTTTGTTCCTATTCCGATCTTCCCACCAGAAAAATAAACTGTTTCGTTTATAGAGTTCCAATTTCTGTTGGAGTTACCTATATTAAATTGGTAGTCAACAGATGGTGTTATGTCTCCAGACGTTTGTAAGACACCGTAGGCGTCTAGATGTTTAACGCCAATACCAACCCTTAGATTATCCATCTCTCCATAGATAAGAGGGTTGGGGCCGTCATCGTATTGAGTTTGACAGCCAGAAGTTGCATTAGGATGGGCGCCTATAAATAACTTATAATCGTCATTTTCAGCAATATAAAAACCAGCCCCATAACCAAGCGCTATATTAAAGTTTCCGTGTTTATTGTCAGAAAGAGCATATGACCCAATAGCAACATTACTTTCACCTTGTATATTTGAAGACAAAGTGGCTGTACCAATCCCGACATTCCAATTACCGTAAAGGTTACACTCCAAAGTATTAAACCCAATGGCGATATTGTTACCACCATCATAATTCTCTTTTAGAAGGTCATAACCTATAGCAATATTGTTAACTGAGTTTCTACCGGTGAAAAATAGTTTGTCAAAATTATCTTGACCTATAACAATGGTTCTAGAGTTTTCCGAGTTAAGACCGGGATTTTCTTCTCTGAAATTATTAGAGTAGAGATTTACTCCAGATAACAAAGCGTTAACAGAATCTCCTAGATCTATGAACATTGTTCTCAGATCGGACGGAGAGATAGCCTGAGTATTCTGATCGGGAAATAAAGAATTAACCTGATCTAAATACTCTGATTTAGATAAAATTGACATTTAACTACCTATTTAAAACTTATTTGTAGTGCTTCTGGATCAAACTTTAGATTGTCCCCCATGTATACTATCCTTGGGTTGTTTAGAGCTGCCACCATTAATAAATTACCAGATCCATAGTCCGGATGGTCTGTTATAGCTATACCTGAAACCCACCCCCAGTCTTGGAGAGCTGTATCAAATGTAAGCGATCCAGAATTCCATATCACACTGTTTACGCCGCTTTCTCCAGCGTCGAGTGTCGCAACATTGAAATTCCAAGAATCGTCTCCAAGAGAATTTGGATCACCGATATTAATTCTTCTATAGCCAGTATCAACGTTGTTTACTCCGCTTGGTAGCTCTTGAAGCCAACCTCCTGTCTCGAAGTTTTTTGCATTTCCAGATTCAACTGGTACGCCGCTACACAGGGCGATAGCCAGACCTGTGGGTTTTGGGAATGAACTGCCCCTAAAGACATGGTGCAGTAATCCAGATTCTAAATAATCAGACAAAGCTGCCATTTTTAAACTCCTAAAAAAATAATCCTATAGATATCTACAGAGTATTATACACATTTCTAGAACATATATAAAAAAAGGAAAGGCAACCAAAAGATTGCCTTTCCAGTATATTTATCTATCTTATAGAATTACTAGAACGAGCCTAGGATAACTCTACGGTTATCAAGAACACCGAATCCTAGCTCGGCCCAACCGTACCAGCCAACTCTTTGTTGACGATGCAAGGTTGGATCTTCGTGGATGCTAACAGCTTGTTTCATTGGCATAACGAAGCTGTCGTTAGCGCCTTGATCAAGACCAACAACCAACTCAAGGTCACTTCCTTGAACTGCGCCACCAAGACCACTAGTGAAGAACTCTTGGTACTCTTGACCTTCTCCGAGTTCATCTAGGTCATGAAGGCTTACACCGAAGATGTTGGTGATAGGAGCGCCATCGCCTCCAGCGTTGTAAATCTGGGTTCTAACAGCGTCAGAAACTTGATCGAAACCCCAGTTACGAACGTCTTCAAGCGCTTCTGGTGAAACATATAGGTCGGTCAAACGACCACGATCACCACTACCGGTGTTACCACCAGCATTACGACGCATAACAGTTTGCATCAAGCTGACAAGTCTCTTAGAGAACATACCAGCGGTTGCATCGCCGTCGTAAACCAAGATGTTGCGGTCAACACCAGCAGCAAGAAGGGTGTGCCATCCGTCGTCATTCATTTTCTTGACGAAGCCAGCTTCCAAAACTTGCATAGCGCGAGCGGTAATGTCCCAGCGAGCTTCGCGAGCATAGCGAAGCAAGAAGTCAATCGAGCTAGCGATTGAGTAAGTTGGGATCATAACGTAATCGCTCTCGACCGCACGCTCAGGAATACGACCGTGACCCGGATTGGTGTAAGCAACATGCTCACCCTCAAGTCCCGGAGCAAGAAGATCCAAAGGATATTCGGTGCTTCCACCGGGTTCTACATTAATAGTCTCGAAGATATTCCCAAGAATATTTCCAAGAAGAACGCCTTTACGGAGAGGAAGTTCTAGAGCTTGAGCAAATTCTCTCTGAGCTGCAAGAGCAACGTCCATATTAGCATCGCCACATTTGCGAAGCATTGAAATAAATTCTTCGCTAGGTCTTTCTGTATATGACATTATATTTATCTCCTATTTATTTAATTAGGCAAGTGGAAGGTTAACGTAGACTTTAGCGTAGCCGTCTGAGTCTTGTTGACTCATGAAACGACCAACTGCCTGTCCAGCTGTCGAAACATTGGTAAGATTACCAGCGTTAGAAGCTGATGCATAAGCGACTTCGCCGGGAACGATGGTAACAGCATCAATGCTATTAGTAACAACCCAACCACGGGTCATAACAGTTACCTTGCCACCTTTCTGAACTTCATCTTTATATTGATTAAGGTGAGTTCTAGTTAGGTCTTTGTTTACAACGTCATTTAGCAAAATACCAACCGGTACAGTGCCTGTAGTTGCAGCTGAGTATTGAACAAGGTTAGCGCCTTGGTCCATAGCTGCACCTGAAGCGTTAGCTGCGTCGATCAAAACAACGCCACCACGAGTTGCAGTACCAGCATTATAGAAAAAGCTGATATCTGTTGATTCTTCGTATCTATCTGCTTTAAGAGCCATAGTTTTATTCTCCTATTAAAATTACTTAGTTGAAAGTACGTTCTTAGAAAGCCAGTCAGAAATACTAGCTCTAGTGGATTCTATTTCATCTTCTCCGGGAACAGTTTCAATAAGAGTTGCCTCGGAAGTTTCTAGGTCTTCAAGAAGTTCTGGAGTAGCTTCGGCTTCAGCTTGCTCATCGTCTGCTTTAGCTTCTTTTTCCTTCTTTTTCTTTTCAATAGCTTCCTTTAGTTCAGGAGGCATACCAGCTTCTGCTTCTTTGTCTTTATCTTTTTTGGCTTTTTCTTTTTTACCATACATAGCGACAACAGAATCAAACGCTTCGTCAGCAAGACCGTCAAATGCAGCGAGTGCATCTTCTACGTCTTCTGCTTCAAAACCAGCTTCTACAAGAGCAGCTTTACGCTTCTCCATCTTTTCTTTCTTCTTCATCTCTTCTACATGCTCCTTAGCAGATGCCAAGTCTTGTTGAGATTTAGCAAGAGCATCTTCCAATTCTGCAACACGAGCTTGAGTACTCTTGATGCTTTCTTCTAGTTCAGCAATGCTGCTATCTTTAGCTTCAATGTCAGCTTCAAAAGCCTCGACTTTGGAAGCAAACTCTTTATCTTTTGCTTCTTCGATTTTAGCTTTAATCGCATTGTTTTCCGCTTTAGCAGTAGCAAGTTCAGCGCGAACTTCTTCTAGCTGCTTTTCTAGCAAGTTATCAGACATATTAAATTCTCCTATGTCGAAGTTAGAGTTATCATCTAAATTAAATGCTACACTGTTTAAAATTACACTTCTTGGGTTGGCGGGCTTAGAGACCAAGCCTTTACCAGAGAAAGAGATATTTTTCAGCGCTCTGCCTATCTTATATCCTTCGTACTCTCCATTCCCACCGTATGATCTAAGGTGTTTCGTAAGGAAGGCGGACTCTTCGTCTCTTGCTAAGATTTTTTTAACACCGTCTTCATTCGACAATGCATAATCAAATCCAGCAAATAAACATTCCATTGAAACATACCACTTTCCCTCTTCTATCTCGGAGATTATTTTCTCCATTCTTTCTCTATTTTCTTCACCAGTCCAACTATTGTAAAGAACAGCTTGTGTAATGATGTCAAAATCTTCAGGCATTTCAGAATCATCTGCAACGGCCTTTCCGTCTTTAGTTAAAACATAACTACCAGTAATATGTCCGATGATATCGTTTTCATCGTGCATAAAATTAAACTGTTTATCTTCTGGTGTATTTCTTGCTGCCCAAGTTGCCTCTGGCATGAACACGTCATCATTCTTATTCCAGCCACAAGAAACCAATACAGATTCTAAATAATATAGATCTATTTGATCTTTGTTTTCTGCAACAATTTTCTGGGCGGCATGTACAATATCAGCTTCAGTTACATTTGTTTTTACTGATGCCTCAGAGCAATATGCAACACTGGCGGTACTCTTAACGAGTTCGCCAATACCGTCGTTTATTTCATGTTGATATATTTTTATTGTCATAGTTCACCTCTAAAGATAATATACACAAAAAAATAATTTTTTTTATAAAAGCCTGAATTAACTACCCAGAGAGTACTCTATAAATGCGGAAATTGCACGTCTTTTGTAATCCTCTAAGTTCATTTTTTCTGGGTTAATGTTTTGCGATTTTAAAGAATTTTTTAGTATGATTGGGGTGGCGACTTTGGAGTTTATGCAGCTTATTATTTCTTCTTCTCCGCACTCACCTAAGAGTTTTACATTTGACAAAATATCTAATTTTAGCTGCTCAATGTCTTTTACTTCAGCTCTAGTTAACTGCCTCATATTCTTTTTCCCCTGAGAAGACAGATAAGCATTATTTATTAGAGCTGATATTGTTTCGTATTTTTCGTTAGCCCAAACAATCAACTCTGCGACTCCGGGTTTTGATTTTGGCGTTTCAGTTCTCTTCTTTCTTGGGCCTTCGTCTATCTTGTTTTGCGGCCTTCCATTCGGATTTACTGGTTTTTGTGACTCTTTCTTGACTTGTATCTTTTCATTTATTTCGCCTTGTTTTTCAATTTTTTCCATATCTTTTTGGTGATTTGGATTATGAAACGGGCTAGCTTTTTCTGGAAGATTTTCTTTATCTCTATCCTTATCTTCTCTTTTTAGCCTCATTTTTTCAACCTGTGGAATTTCTTTAAATCTTTCTAGGATTGTCTCGTGGGATATGATGTCCCTGTCTGCAAGTTGTATTAGTAAATTTTTCTCAGATGATTCATCAGAAAGGCTCATTTGATCATAAACAATGTATGGAGATTTCCTAAAGCCCATAGCTTTTCTTACAATCTCACATTCTTTTTCCCAGAAGGCTGTTAATTGATCTCTTCCGTACTGAAGTCTCTCCACTAACGTTTTAAGGGATATGAAGTTATTGGTGAATCCACCGCTTTGACCGGCAATCCCAGTTAGTGTTGGAGGAACACCGAGGCCAGCATATATACTATTAAGAACTGACTGGTATTTTTCAGAGCCTAAGAACTTATAAACTTGCGACTGA
>Ga0181585_10001026_pt1 | contig 24323 bp, 23 predicted proteins | sample 071ome_29_FD_132469 | JGI IMG/M metagenome (GOLD analysis project Ga0181585, IMG submission 132469) | Coastal salt marsh microbial communities from the Groves Creek Marsh, Skidaway Island, Georgia - 071407BT metaG (megahit assembly) | ecosystem: Environmental > Aquatic > Marine > Intertidal...
CCGCATCAACGCAAATGGCGGCATCTACGCCGAAGCCTGGGCGGTACATGAAAACCAGTTCGGCGCATCGCGCGACCAATACGACCCGCGCGTCGCCGCAAGGCTGGAACGGGTCAGCGGCATCTCCGCCACGGAATATATCAAGCTGTTGCAAGCGCGGGCGGCATTGATCGCGGAAGCGGATGATATTACCGCGCCGTTCGACGCCGCTATCCTGCCGACCACCCCGTCTTCCGCGCCGCCGATAGCTGCTTTGGAAGCGGATGAAGAGGTTTATGTTTCCATCAATATGCGCATGCTTCGAAATACTTTTTGCTTCAACTTCCTTGACCGTTGCGCGCTGACAATTCCCATGCACCAACCGGACATGGCGCCTAGGGGGTTGATGGTCGTCGGTGAAACGATGGGGGATACGCGACTCCTCTCCGCTGGTCTTGCCATCGAAAAAACAATCCGCCGGGCATAGAGATGGATTTTGTATCGGAAGGATATCCCGAAGTTGGCCCCGAATATCTGGCCCCGACCTATTTCCTCGATTTTGACGAGGACTCGGTGCGGCAATTCGCGTTTGAATCAATCGGCGATACAGAAAGCAGGATAGAACAGGCGAGAAAGCTGTTTTTCGCGGTTCGCGACGGCATCCGCTATGATCCTTACGCGATCTCTATGGATCGGGAAACATACAAGGCGAGCCATGTTCTTGCGGAAAAGCGCGGATTTTGTCTGCCCAAGGCGAACCTCCTGGCAGCAGCCGCCCGCGCGATCGGTATCCCGGCGGGAATCGGGTTATCGGACGTCAAAAATCACCTCTGTACCGAACGGCTGCGCCGGATGATGGGCGGCAGGGAGCTGTTCCTGCATCACGGCTATGCGGTCCTTTTTCTGGAGGGGCGCTGGATCAAGGCCGCTCCCGCCTTCAACATAGAACTCTGTGACAGGTTCGGCGTCCTGCCGACGGAATTCGATGGCGAAAATCACGCCCTGTTTCAGCAGTTCGACGCAAACGGCCAGCGTCACATGGAATATGTGAGCGATCACGGCATCTGGTCGGACTTTCCATTCGAACGGATGGCGACGGATTTCCAGGAATATTATCCGCCGAGCGTCTATGACGCCGAAGCACGCGCCGCCATCGATCAGCAGATCGCCGCAGAACAAAACGGATTTGAGAACGAAACGCCCGTTACCGAATAAAGCGCCGGGAGGTAATCAGGCCGCTCAGGCCTTACCCTTGCCGCCTTCGATCTTCTGACCGACCGCCGGAACACCGTCCAATTCACCCCAGCGTGGCGCAGAATCAACATGGATCCCGAACTGATCCAGCATGCGCATGCAGCTTTGATCGACGATGTCCTGAAGCGTATTCGGCCGGTTATAAAAAGCCGGCACCGGCGGAAAGATCACCGCGCCGATCCGCGCCAGCTTGGTCAGATTTTCCAGATGGCCTATATGCAGCGGCGTTTCACGAATTGCCACGACCAGCTTGCGTCCTTCCTTCATCACCACATCGGCGGCGCGGCTGATCAGGTCACCGGTATTGCCCATCGCGATATTCGACATGGTCTTGATCGAACAGGGCGCGACGATCATGCCTTCGCTATGAAAAGAACCGGAAGATATGGAAGCCCCGATATTGCTGGGCTGATGGACCTCATGCGCGAGCGAATGGATGTAATCCGGATCAACATCGTGCTCCATCTTCAACGTCAGCTTCGCGGACTGGCTCATCACCAGATGAATTTCCGTATCTCCCTCGCTGCGGAGCATTTCCATCAGACGCCAGCCATAAATCGTACCCGTCGCCCCGGTTATTCCGATAATCAAACGCTTCATAAACGACACTTCCTCTCATTGCCCATGCTAAAGACCGATCAACAAAATCACGTTACCTATAAACCAAATATAAGGTTTTTCTTGGCTTCTGCGAGAGTAAATTATACATGAATGCGGAAAGCCAACCCAAAGCGGTCAGTTATTGTACATGCCAACGCATAGAATGGATCGCCGGAAATTCCTTCGCAGCACCGGTGCAGCGGCGATGACGGCGGCGCTGCCGGCAATATCGGCATCTCCCGGCAAGCTCTATGCCGGATCGTATCAAGGCCCTCAGCTAATAGGAGAGATGCGGCGCTATAAGGCCAAGCATAAAGACACGTTGCTGGACATCGCCCGTCGTAACGGGCTCGGCTTTGTGGAACTCGTCGCCGCGAACCCCGGTGTCGATCCCTGGCTTCCCGGCGAGGGCAGGGAAATTCTAATACCCGGCGCCCACCTTCTGCCTGATGGACCGCGCGACGGCCTCCTGCTCAATTTGATTGATCAGCGCCTCTATCAATTCACCCCGACGGGCGCGGTCAAATCCTACCCGATCGGCACCGGACGCGAGGCATGGAACACACCCGTGGGGTCAACGACAATCCAGCGCAAGAAACGTAATCCGACTTGGTTTGTACCGAAATCCGTTCGCGAAGAAGACCCGGAACTGCCAGCCGTTGTCCGTCCGGGGCCCGACAATCCGCTGGGCCGGCACGCCTTTTATCTGGGGTGGCACGCCTATCTGATACATGGCACCAACAAACCCTGGGGTGTGGGCCGGCGGGTGAGCCATGGCTGTATCAGAATGTATCCCGAGGATATCTCTTCCATATTTGACAAGATCCCTGTGGGAACGAAGGTAACGGTCACCAGTCAGGAAGCGAAAATTGCCTGGTTAGGCGACAATCTGATGCTTGAGATACACCCGAACGGCGAACAGAATCTGGCGCTTGAGGCGACCGGAAAATTCGCGTCGGCTGCAGTCCCTGAACTCGCTTACCGGATAAAGGAAAAAGCGGGAACGCGCCTCAAAGACATCGATTGGGAAGCCGTCAGGAAAACCGAACGGGAGCGCAAGGGTTTTCCTGTTTCAATCGTGAAACATAAAAAAACGGCGCCAGAAAAACTGACGCCGCCTTCTTAATTCCGGAAAAGCCGGAAAATTATTTGCGCATGCCCTTGCGGAACACGCGGTCGGCCTTGTCACCCGCAGCCTTCGCTTCCGCCGCGGCAGCTTCCGCCGCCCGAGCCGCCTTCGCGGCTTCCGCAGCAGCCTGCTTCGCGGCAATCGCGGCGTTCTGCGCGGCATCCTGTGCCGACTTGACCGCAGCCGAGTCATTTCCTCCGGAATTCTGGCCGGACGTTTCACAACCAACCGCAAGCGCGAGCGGCAACGCCACGATCATCAAAGTTTTCATAATCTTCATTCTTTCCTCCTGACGGACAAACAGCGACCGTTATTGGACTAGCACAGTAAAGCCGACAATGTCCAGCATCCGATACGTCTCCCGACGGCACCGAAAACCCAAAAGTGATTGATATGACAAGATTATTACACACGAAGCCCGGCCATTGATATCTCTCCGATCACGCTATCTGCTCTACAATTTATCGCCCCCCGGGTTGAAGCGATGTGATATAGAAGCGCTCATCGACCAATCCACAATCTTCCTTGGCGAGAATTTTTCTGGATAATCTTGGCACGCAAGTTTTAGACCTCTACCGGAACCAACAGCATGACCGCAGACCGCAGAATTTCGCCCGTCATCCTGTCAGGCGGGGCCGGGACCCGGCTTTGGCCGATGTCACGGGAATCCTACCCCAAACAATTTCTTCCCCTTGCCGGAAGGAATTCACTGTTACAGGACACGGCCGCGCGCGTTTCAGATTCCGACCTGTTTTGTAAACCTACTGTCGTCTGCAATGCCGAGCACCGATTTCTGGTCTCTCAACAATTGAATGAGGCCGGATTTGAAGCTGGCTCGATCCTGCTTGAGCCAATTGGCAGGAACACCGCGCCCGCAGTCGCCATCGCTGCCCATGTGCTGATTGAAGACGACCCGGAAGCGATAATGCTTGTGCTTCCTTCCGATCATGTTATCCGCAAGAAAGATGCTTTTCTGGATGCGTTGAAGACTGCGGAGATAGCGGCTGCGCAAGGCTATCTGGTCACGTTCGGTATTACGCCCGACGGACCCGAAACAGGCTACGGATATATTCAGCGCGCCGTCGGCCTAAAGGATATACCCGGCGCGTTTTCGATCGACTCCTTCGTTGAAAAACCGGATATCGCGACAGCGGAAAAGTATATTGCTGATGGGGCGTACGCCTGGTACAGCGGCATGTTCATGTTTCGCGCTCAGGAATATCTCGACACCCTGAGCAAGCTGGAGCCCGAAATGGCGGCGCAATGTGCCGCGGCCGTCGCTAACGCCACCGAAGATCTGGATTTTTTGCGTATCGATCCGGAAACGTTCGGCGCCTGTCCGTCCAATTCGATTGATTACGCCGTAATGGAGCATGCCGAAAAACGCGCCATCGTTCCTGCCGATATCGGCTGGAGTGACGTGGGCTCATGGAATGCCCTGTTGGACATCGGCGCGCGGGACTCATTCGGCAATGTCGAAAGCGGTGACATCGTTTCGATAGAAAATCGTAATTCCTATTTAAGAAGCGAAGGCCCCGTCGTCGCCGCGCTGGGTCTGAATGACCTGATTGTCGTGGCAACCGAGGACGCGGTGCTGGTAATGCCCTGTGACCGTACGCAAGACGTCAAAACCATCGTCGATGCGTTGAAGGTGAAAGACATTCCGACGGCAACCGAAAACCCGAGGGTATATCGGCCGTGGGGGCATTATGAAACCGTCGATGCAGGATCGCGGTTCCAGGTTAAACGCATAACTGTAAATGTGGGCGCCAGCCTGTCCCTTCAGAAGCACCATCACAGGGCCGAACACTGGATTGTCGTTAATGGCGCGGCCCGGGTGACGCGGGGCGACGACAAATTCGTTCTGAATGAAAATGAATCAACCTATATCCCGCCCAATACGGTCCATCGCCTAGAAAACCCCGGGAAAGTCCCGCTTAACCTAATCGAAGTCCAGTCGGGAAGCTATCTCGGAGAGGACGATATCGTACGTCTAGAGGATACCTACGGGCGTGGAGAGCAAGATTAGCGGTTTCGTTACGCGGTCCTGTTCAAGGGAAGTTCCGCTTTCACAAAGTTCAGAAGATGTTCCACCGATTCCTGAACGCTCAGCGTTGATGTATCGACTGTAACTTCACAGTCGACTGGTTCCTCATATGGGGCCGATATACCGGTAAAGTCGCTGATTTCTCCGGCCCGGGCACGCCTATACAGGCCTTTGGGATCCCGTGCTTCGCAGACATTGATATCTGCTTTCACATAAACCTCGTAAAAACCGCTACCGGCGGATTTACGAGCCCGGTCGCGGTCCACCCGATAAGGCGAAATAAAGGCGGTGATGACGACAAATCCCGCATCGGCGAACAATGCGGCGACTTCGCCCGCGCGCCTGATATTTTCCGATCTGTCTTCAGGGCTGAAACCCAGATTGGCGTTCAGCCCGTGCCGCAAATTATCGCCGTCGAGAGAGAAAACCTGATACCCCTCGGCAAAAAGAGCCAGCTCAGTCTCGATTGCCAAGGTCGATTTGCCGGCTCCGGAAAGACCCGTCAGCCAGAACACGGCACCACGGTGCCCATTCGCCTCAAAGCGCATTTCGGGACTAACCCGATGTTCGACAGCGGTAATATTCGTTGCACGCTGGATGAACTTCTTCCGTTCTTCCGGATAATCCTTCATACAAACAACCCTTCCTTCGCTATCTGGAAAAAATCCAAGCGAAACCGGCCTCCCCGCGGTTATACGGGGCGTGGTGTGTTAGGGTAATCGCAAATTATTGTAAAGAAACCGACACCGGAGAAAAAATTTATCAGGCGCCGCAAAGACACATGCCGGCGCTCGTTCAACCGAGGACGGAAGCGTGCTGCTGCTTGGTTTCCATGGCATCGGTGCCCCGGACGGACCCGCCATTCAAAAATTCGATTACCGCCCTGCGATAGTCAGGGTCGGTAACGACCCGGTCGAGATCGATATCTTCTTCCGACATTTCCGCCTCCCGCGAATTCAGTCGCCCAAGATGTACCTCTCATGACGATTCGACTGAACGCAAATTCAGGCTGCCGGGAACCGGCGAATTTTGCAATTCGAATTCACCCGGTTTCCGGCTCGGAATAAAAATATTTGGGGATAAACGGTGGAAAAATATTACACGTTTATGGATAAGACCCCGAATATTTTATCGGTCTCCAGAAACTGAAATGTTCAAGTTTCATTTGAAATAAAGTTGACCGGATTCCAGGTGTACAGAAAAAAATTCCCGGTCACTTCCCTATCGATGGTTAAAGAAAAAATTTCAAATTTGTAACTTGTCTGGTTCACGTGAATTGGAACAAAATAACGGGCAACACTATCGACCATAGGGGGCAACATGTATTTGACCAGCCTTCTTGAGTTTATTCTGAAAGACGACGCGATAAACGTTATCGATTGGCGTGGCCGCGAACGCCGCATCGGACCCGGCGAGCCCGTCTGTACCTTGCACATCAACCACTGGCGCGCGGATTGCGACCTGCTCACCCACCCGGGTCTTTCTGTTCCTGTCGGTTTTATGGAGGGTATGCTCTCGGTCTCGGACGGTACCGTTTATGATTTTTTTGAAGCCGTTTCCCGCAACTACAACAATCTGGAAACGCATCCCCTGTTCCGTTTCCTGAAATTGTTTGACGGCGCGACTGCCGGCCAGAGGAACCCTTTGCTGCGGGCCCGGAAGAACGTAGCGCACCATTATGATTTATCCGGCGAGCTATATGATTTGATGCTGGACCCGGACAAGCAATATTCCTGCGCCTACTTCACCGACAGCGATATTTCCCTGGAAGAGGCCCAATACGCGAAAAAGCGCCATATCGCTTCCAAATTGCTGCTTGCACCGGGGCAGAAGGTCCTCGACCTCGGCTGTGGCTGGGGCGGGATGGGACTCTATTTGGCCGGGCTTGAAGACATCGACCTGACCGGCATCACCTTGTCGACCGAGCAAAAAACCACCGCCGCGGAACGGGCCGCGACAGCCGGGCTCAACAATCGTGTTCACTTTCATCTGACGGATTATCGCGAACTGGATACCCGCTTTGACCGTATCGTATCGGTGGGCATGTTTGAGCATGTGGGGCGGCGGAACTACGACGAATTTTTTTCAAAAATTTCCGAATTGCTCGAAGAAGACGGGGTCATGCTGCTTCATTCAATCGGCCGTTTTACCGAACCCTGCCCGATAAATCCGTTCATCCGGAAATATATCTTCCCCGGGGCTGATTTACCCGCCACCTCCGAGGTCTGCGCCGCCGCGGAAAGGGCCGGGTTGCTGATAACAGACATCGAAGTACTGAGGCTTCACTATGCCGAAACACTTCGGGCGTGGCGTAAACGGTTCTACGCCACCAAAGACCGTTTCCGGGAGCTCTATGACGAGCGTTTTTGCCGGATGTGGGAGTTATATCTCGTAATCTGCGAAGTCGGTTTCCGAAACCAGAGCTTGATGGTTTTCCAGATGCAGATTGCGAAGAACATGGAATCCGTCCCCCTGACCCGCGATTACATGTTCGAGTGGGAAAACGCCCATGTAAGCGACCAGAGGCAATCGGCAGCAAAAACCGCCTGAACCGGGGTGTCTGAGCCAAAAACACCTATAGCGAATCGGCTGAAGCGCTAACTTTATGCACAGGGAAGCCTTCGAAATTGCGAAGTTTTCCCCGGTATCCTCTTTATTAAGTTAACGCGTTCGGTCGCATTTGCGGGTACGGTTCTCAAATGGATAACAAAAACGTCACACAAAATGTCGCCGCGCTTCCATTGAGCGTGGGACATGAACCAAGCTACAGGCACCCCCCGGCAAACACCGAAGCGGAACAAGCGCTCCTCGGCGCGATTTTGGTAAATAACCGGGCGCACGAGCAGGTAGCCGATTTTCTGAAATCCGAACATTTCGCCGACCCGCTTCACGGAAAAATATATGAGGCCGCCGGCAAACAGATTGAGCGCGGTCAGGAAGCGAACCCGACCACGCTGCAGTTTTACTTCGAGCGCGACGAGGAATTCTCCGAACTGGGCGGTGCGAGCTATCTTGCCCGCCTTGCCGCCAACGCGATTACCGTCATCAATGCGCGGGATTACGGCCAAACGATCCACGACCTGTTCCTGAGACGGCAACTGATCAATCTCGGCGAAGACACCGTCAATGACGCCTATGACGCGGATCTGGAAAAAACCGCGGCAAACCAGATCGAATCGGCCGAACAGCGGCTATACGATCTCGCGACGGCGGGCGATTACCGGGGCGGCTTTCAGGATTTCCAGGCGGCGCTCAAAATCGCCATCGATGCCGCCGATGCCGCCTATAAGCGCGATGGGCATCTGACCGGAGTCAGCACCGGTCTGATCGACATGGACAAGCTTCTTGGCGGACTTCACAAATCCGATCTGATCATCCTCGCGGGCCGGCCATCGATGGGCAAAACCGCGCTGGCCACCAATATCGCGTTTCACATCGCGGAATCCTATCGCGAGGCCCCGGACGACCTCGGCCAGAACCAGGTCGTCGATGGCGGCGTCGTAGCGTTCTTCTCGCTCGAAATGTCGGCGGAACAGCTTGCCACCCGGATTCTCGCCGAAAAATCCGGGATCGGGTCGGAAGCAATCCGTCGCGGCACGATGAGCAGCGAACAATGGGAAGACCTTGTCGATGCCACCCAACGCCTGCAGGACGCAAAGATATTCATCGACGACACCCCCGCCCTCACCGTTTCGGCCCTGCGAACCCGCGCGCGGCGTCTGAAACGGCAGCACGGGCTGGGATTGATCGTGGTGGATTATCTGCAGCTTGTTTCCGGATCCAACAGCAAGCAAGACAACCGGGTACAGGAAATTTCGGAGATCACACGCGGCCTCAAGACACTGGCGAAAGAACTGGACGTGCCGGTCGTCGCCCTGTCGCAGCTTTCCCGCCAGGTGGAACAGCGCGACGACAAGCGGCCCCAGCTATCGGATTTGCGTGAATCGGGATCGATCGAACAGGACGCCGATGTCGTTATGTTCATTTACCGAGAGGAATATTACAAGGCGCGGCAGGAACCGACCGAAGGCACGCCGGAACACGAAAACTGGCAGATGGAAATGGAACAGGTGCATGGCAAAGCCGAAGTCATTGTCGCCAAACAGCGGCACGGACCGATCGGCAGGGCGCTGCTGCACTTCAACGCGCTTCTGACCAAATTCGGCAATCTCGCCAAACCCGAATATCTTCCCGACGATCATTAGGCTGCGCGCATGATTTCCGCTGATCGCGCCGGCGCCACCCTGACAATCGATTTGGACGCCATCGCGGCGAATTATCGGCTATTGCAATCCTTCGCAGCGCCGGCGGAATGCGCGGCGGTCGTAAAATGCGATGCCTATGGCCTCGGGATATCCCCCATTGCCCGCCGGATTGCCGCTGAAGGCTGCCGGACGTTTTTTGTCGCCCTGCCGGACGAAGCATTGGAACTGCGCGACGTACTGGCAGAGCTGGAGGACCCTATCCGTATATATATCCTCAACGGTCTGTCGGAGGGTGTCGCGGAAATTTGCGATCAGACCATCGCGCCGGTCCTTAACAGCTATAAAGAAATCGAAGCCTGGTCCTCGCATTGCGCCAATACCGGCCAAGGACACCCGGCAATCGTCAATTTTGACACGGGGATAAGCCGGCTCGGCCTCGATAAAGCCGATACCCTGCAATTTATGAATGATCCGGGACGGTTCAAGTCTCTCACGATCTGTTACGTAATGTCCCACCTGGCGTGTGCGGATGAACCGGATCACTCATTGAATGCACGGCAACTCGAAACATTAAAATCAATTCTGAACGCCCTGCCGACCGCGCCGCGCGTCAGTCTTGCCAACTCCGCGGGAATTTTTCTCGGTAAGGATTTTCACTTTGATCTGGTCCGTCCGGGTGCCGCGCTATACGGCATTGGCTGCCATGAGGACGATCGAAGAAAGCTCAAGCAAGTCGTTAAATTAAAAGGGAAAATCCTTCAAACCCGCTTAATTGACAGGAATATGACCGTTGGATATGGTGCCGCCGGTTCCGTTACCAGGGAAAGCCGCCTCGCGACCGTTGCCCTGGGATACGGGGATGGTTTTTTCCGCCGCCTTGGCAACAAAGGCGCGGGTTTCCTCTCTGGCCACCGGGCACCGGTCGTGGGACGGGTTTCAATGGATCTTGTAACGCTTGACGTCACCGACATTCCGGAAACGCTCTGCGGTCCCGGCCAGACAGTAGAATTTATCGGCGATCACCAGACTCCCGACGATCTCGCCGAAATCGCCGGCACGATCGGGTATGAGGTACTGACCGCTCTCGGCGGCCGGTATCGACGGGACTATATCGGGGATTGATTTCTTTGGCGCCACTGGCCTCAATCGGGCGCGCAGCCCTTAACTTTTTTTCTGCAACGGGAAAAATATCGATTTTCACCGGAAACGCGGTGATGCACTGCGTTCTGCCGCCGTTTTATCCCCGGCTTATCCTGCGCCAGATTATAGAAATCGGCTATTACTCCCTTCCCGTGGTCGGACTGACCGCAATCTTTACCGGCATGGTGCTCGCCCTACAAAGCTATACGGGCTTTGCGCGCTTCAACGCCGAAGGCGCCATCGCCAATGTCGTGGTGCTTTCGATTACACGGGAACTGGCACCCGTTCTCGCGGGTCTGATGGTGGCGGGCCGCATCGGCGCGGCGATGGCCGCCGAAATCGGCACCATGCGCGTGACCGAACAGATTGACGCCTTGACCACCCTGTCGACAAATCCGTTCAAGTATCTGATTGCGCCCCGAATCCTTGCCGGTGTTCTTACCCTGCCCTGCCTCGTTTTGATCGCCGATATCATCGGCGTGATGGGCGGTTATATCGTCAGCATTCACAAGCTGGGCTTTAATCCCTCGGTCTATCTTCACCGAACCTGGGAATTTCTTCAGCCGCTTGATGTTATTTCAGGCCTGGTCAAAGCGTCGGTGTTCGGTTTCCTGATCGCGCTGATGGGGTGTTACCACGGCTATCATTCTCGCGGCGGGGCTCAGGGTGTGGGCACCGCCACCACGAACGCCGTCGTTTCTGCGTCAATCCTCATTCTCGCCTTTAACTACGTCGTCACCGAAATGTTCTTCGCGGGCAAGTGATGTCGGAAAACGTACCAAAAATTTCGATGCTGGGCGTAAAGAAGGCTTTTGGTCCCAAGAAGGTCCTCGACGGGCTGGATCTCGACGTCCAGCAGGGGGAATCCGTTGTCGTAATCGGCGGATCGGGCACCGGAAAATCCGTCATGCTCAAGAACATTCTAGGACTTCTTACGCCCGATGCCGGCAGCATCCGGGTGGACGGGACCGAAGTCGTCGGGATGCGTTGGCGGGATCGCGAACCGATCCTGAGAAAATTCGGCATGCTGTTCCAGAACGCAGCTCTCTTTGACAGCCTCTCGGTATGGCAGAATGTGGCGTTTGGACTGATCGAAGGTCAGGGCATGCGCCGCGACGAGGCGCATGCGATCGCGCTGGAAAAATTGGCGGCTGTCGGGCTTGGCGCCGATGTCGCCAACCTGTCACCGGCGGAATTGTCCGGTGGCATGAAAAAGCGTGTCGGCCTTGCCCGCGCAATCGCGACGGAACCCGAAATCCTCTTTTTCGATGAACCGACGACCGGGCTCGATCCGATCATGGGCGATGTCATCAACGATCTGATCGTTGCCTGCGTTAAAGAGCTGGGCGCAACCGCGCTCTCCATCACGCACGACATGGCAAGCGCGCGCAAAATCGCCGACCGGGTCGCCATGTTGCATCAGGGCAGGATTATCTGGACCGGACCGGCGGCGGATATCGAAAATTGCGGCAATGAATATGTCGATCAATTTGTAAATGGCCGGGCGGAAGGTCCTATTCAGATGGAAGTCCGGCAGCCCTGATTCTGCTACTATGTCGCACCCGAATCAGGGGGAGGGTTTAACAAGTGGCGAAGGCGTCAGCCCGCTTTACCTGCCAGAAATGCGGTGCGATTCATCGAAAATGGGTCGGCCAATGCGAGAGCTGCGGCGCGTGGAACTCCGTGTCGGAGGAATCCGCGCCCGCTGCGGTGCCCAAAGGGCTGAGTGGGGGCAAGGGCCGCAAAATTGTGTTCGAGAGTCTGGATGGCAAAACCGAACAGAAGCCGCGTTGGGTTTCCGGTATCGGAGAATTCGACCGGACCTGCGGCGGCGGACTTGTCCCCGGATGCGCCATTCTGGTCGGCGGCGATCCGGGTATAGGTAAATCAACCCTCTTGCTGCAGGTCGTCGGTCAGTTGGCCGCCAAGACACGTTGTGTCTATGTCTCGGGTGAGGAGTCTGTCGATCAGGTCAGACTGCGGGCCACCCGGCTCGGTCTTTCGAATGCCGATGTGGCGCTCGCTTCGGAGACCAGCGTTCGCGATCTCGTCACAACACTGGACACAGCGGACCCGCCGGGTGTCGTCGTTATCGACTCTATCCAGACGATGTATGTCGATTCCGTCGATTCCGCTCCCGGAACCGTTTCTCAGGTCCGGACCAGTGCGCAGGAACTGATCCGCCTTGCCAAGGCCCGTGGCTTTTCGCTTTTCCTCGTGGGCCACGTCACCAAGGAAGGCGCCATCGCGGGACCGCGGGTGCTTGAGCATATGGTGGACACGGTTCTCTATTTCGAAGGCGACCGGGGCCATCAGTTTCGAATTCTGCGCGCCATAAAAAACCGCTTCGGCCCGACAGATGAGATCGGCGTTTTTGAAATGACCGGTGGCGGGCTGTCGGAGGTCGAAAACCCCTCCACCCTCTTCCTCTCACAACGACAGACCGATCTCAGCGGCGCTGCGGTGTTCGCCGGGATCGAAGGCAGCCGGGCCTTATTGGTCGAAATTCAGGCTTTGGTGGCGGAATCGACCCAGGCCACCCCCCGCCGCGCCGTTGTCGGATGGGATTCCGGCCGGCTCGCCATGATTCTCGCCGTATTGGAGGCCCGTTGCGGTATGTCGCTGGCGGGCCATGAGGTCTATCTCAATGTCGCCGGCGGGTTGCGCATCAACGAGCCCGCGGCCGATCTTGCCGTCGCCGCAGCCTTGATCTCCGCCGTCGCCGATAACCCCGCCCCCGCTGACGCGGTTATATTCGGGGAAATCGGACTGTCCGGTGAAATCAGACCGGTCGGACAATCCGATCTGCGCATCAAGGAAGCCGCCAAGCTCGGTTTCAGAAAATCAATACAACCCGCCGGGACCGCAAGCGGCGGCAAACCGGACGGCGGCCCGCTGGCTATTACAAAAATATCCCATCTTCGGGATCTGGTGGCCGCGATCGCGCCACACGCCCCTACACCGGTTGCCGCTTCTTCCAGGGGGCGACGCTGATGGCGTTTCTGGACATCGCCGTTATCGCAGTCATTCTGCTGTCCGCGTTGATCGCGTTTTCGACCGGATTTGTCCGGCTGGTTCTGGGTCTGTTGGGCTGGGTCGGGGCAGGCTTCGCGACACTTTACGGGTTCAGGTATGTCCAACCCCTCGTCCGCCAGTGGATATCATCCGAGCTGCTTGCCGACGCCGCCGCCGGGATCGGCCTGTTTCTGGTCTCGATGACCCTCCTCACGATGATCAGCCATTCAATCGGAAAACAGGTTCGCGACAGCTCATTGAGCGCCCTTGACCGCTCCCTGGGGCTGGTCGCCGGTCTCTGCATAGGCACGATCGTTGTTTCGCTGGGATATCTCGCGCTCGTCTGGGCGTTCGATCTGCCAAAGGATCGCAACAAGCACCCGGAATGGGCAAAGTCGGCCAAGACATTTCCGGTTATCGTCTGGGGCGCTAAAAGAGTACGCTCTATCCTTCCGGAATCGCTCCGCGAAAACCTCCCCGACCCCGGGGGGGCATCCATCACCCCGGGGAACAGTTTCGAAAAGCTGGTGACACCGGAAACAAACGATATAAAGAAGAAAGATAAACCCGGTTATTCGGACGCGGAACGGCGGGAAATGGACCGGCTCATAAAAGGTCAAAGATAGAGAATGCCGCAGGATAAATCCCTCCCCTTCGACGACACCCTGCATGAGGAGTGCGGCGTCTTCGGAATCTTTGGCCATGATGAAGCAGCCGCACTGACCGCTCTCGGGCTGCATTCCCTTCAGCATCGCGGGCAGGAAGCGGCCGGAATTGTCTCGCTCGATGGCCAAAATTTTCACGGCCACCGGGCCGCCGGGCATGTCGGCGATATTTTCAGCGACAGCAATGTCATTTCGCACCTGCCGGGGCGCGCGGCGATCGGTCACAACCGGTATTCCACCACCGGCGAAACCGCGCAGCGCAATATTCAGCCGCTTTTCGCGGATTTCGCTTCCGGGGGGTTTGCCCTCGCCCACAATGGAAACCTTACCAACGCCGCTGCCTTACGCCGGGCACTGGTCGAACGGGGTTGCCTGTTTCAATCGACAACCGATACGGAAGTCATCATCCATTTGATTGCGATCAGCGCCCAGGAAACGGTTGTCGACCGCCTGATCGATGCGATGACCCAGGTCGTCGGGGCGTATTCACTTGTCGCCATGAACAACGGGGCGTTGATCGGCGCACGCGATCCGATGGGTGTTCGGCCCCTGGTGCTCGGTCATTTGGACGACGGCTATTGTCTGGCATCGGAAACATGCGCGCTTGATATTATCGGCGCGGATTTCATACGGGACATCGAACCGGGCGAAGTCGTCGTTATCGATTCCGCCGGGGTCAAATCGTTAAAACCGTTTGCGCCGGCACCGCGCAGGCTCTGCGTGTTCGAATATATTTACTTTGCCCGCCCCGACAGCGTGGTCGATGGCAGTAGCGTCTATGAAGCCCGAAAGCGGATCGGTCAGGAACTGGCGCGCGAAAGTCATATCGACGCGGATATGGTGATTCCCGTACCCGATTCCGGGGTTCCCAGCGCCATGGGGTATTCCGCCGAGGCCGGACTGCCATACGAGCTTGGCATCATCCGCAATCATTATGTCGGACGGACCTTTATCGAACCGACCGATCAAATCCGGCATCTCGGGGTAAAGCTGAAACATAACGCGAGCCGCGCGATTATTGAGGGCAAGCGGGTTATTCTGGTCGATGACAGCATCGTTCGCGGCACAACCTCTCTGAAAATCGTGGAGATGATGCGGGCGGCCGGCGCGCGGGAAGTGCATATGCGTATTTCCAGTCCGCCGACGACTCATTCCTGCTTTTACGGCGTCGATACGCCGGAGCGCGAACAATTGCTGGCGGCGCAACAATCCGTAGAGGAAATGGCGGTAACCATCGGCGTGGACAGCCTCGCCTTTATTTCCATAGACGGACTTTATCGCGCGATGGGCCTTTCCGGCAGGAACAACGCCCTGCCTCAATATTGCGACGCCTGCTTTACCGGCGATTATCCGATCCAGCTTATCGACCGGGACGACCCACGCGCTACCCGCCAGCTATCCTTCCTTGCGAGCCTTGGCTGACAATGACCGCGCTTGAAGGCCGTGTTGCATTGATCACCGGTGCCTCCCGCGGCATCGGGGCCGCCATTGCCCGGCGCTTTTCGGCCGAAGGCGCACACGTCATTCTGACCGCACGGACCAAAGCGGGATTGGAAGAGGTGGACGACCAGATCCGCGCGGCGGGCGCCGAACAAGGCGCGACATTGCTGCCGATGGATATTCGAAACCGCGAAGATATCGACAAGATGGGTGCAGCGATCATGCAACGCTTTGGACGGCTTGATGTATTTGTCGCGAACGCCGCCATTCTCGGCGAAATGACCCCGCTTTCCCAGGTCGATCCGGACGGATGGGACGAGATCATCGACATCAACCTGACGGCGCAGTGGCGTATGATCCGCTCTCTGGAACCCGCACTTTTGGCCTCTCCGTCGGGTCGCGCCCTGTTCCTGACCTCCGGCGTCAGCGGAGGACGCGCCTATTGGGCCGGGTATGCGATTACAAAATCGGCGATCGATGCGTTGGCCCGGACCTGGGCACAGGAAATGGCCAAAACGAACCTGAAAATCAATCTGGTAAATCCCGGCGCGGTCCGTACTTCCATGCGGGCGGACGCCTATCCGGGCGAGGACCCTGAAACCCTCCCCCACCCTGACGAGATCACCGATATTTTTGTCCGGCTCGCTTCGGAAGATTTCGATCGAACCGGAGAAACCTTCAACGCCCAATAGGGCTGCCGCCGCCCTGCTTTAATCCTGACTGTCGGCATAGGGATTGTTGCCCCGCCGCAACATGATGCGTATCGGCACACCGGGAAGATCAAACCTTTCCCGCAGACCGTTGACCAGATAGCGCCGGTAGCTGTCGGGCAATGCACCGGGCCTGGTGGTAAAAATCACGAAACTGGGCGGGCGCGCCTTTACCTGGGTCATATAACGAAGACGCAGACGCCGTCCCCGGACAAGTGGCGGGGGATGCTCCTCCAGCATCCGTTCAAGCCACCGGTTCAATGGTCCGGTTGGAATTCTCGCGTTCCAGACCCCATACATTTCAAAAACAGACCGCATCAAGTCATCTATACCCGAGCCGGACAAAGCAGAGAGAGTAACGACAGGCACGCCGCGCGATTGCGGCAAAGACGTCTGCATCCGGTCGGTGAGCTTTTCCATGGCCTCGGCCTCGTCTTCTACGAGGTCCCATTTGTTCACGGCAATAACCAGCGCGCGGCCTTCCTCAACGACATGATTTGCGATCACAAAATCCTGCCGGTCGCCGAGCGCCTCGGCATCCATCACCAGTACAACGACCTCCGCAAATCGGATCGCCCGCAACGAATCCGCGACGGACAATTTTTCGAGCTTTTCCTGAACCCGCGCCCGGCGGCGCATCCCCGCGGTATCGAACAGCTTGATCGCGCGTCCTTGCCATTCCCAATCCGCCTCAATGGAGTCGCGCGTGACCCCGGCTTCCGGGCCGGTAATAACCCTATTCTCGCCCAGAAAACAATTCAGCAGCGTGGATTTGCCGACATTCGGGCGTCCGATGATCGCGAGGCGCAGAATACCCGATCCGTCTGCCTCGTTCTCCCAGTCGGCGCTTTCGCTTGTCTGTAGATTTTCTTTTGATTCCCGTTCGTCCGCGAAAGGCCTGATGGCCTGATACAGATTGGCCATCCCTTCCCCGTGCTCGGCGGAGATCGGAACCGGTTCGCCGAAACCCAGCTCATAGGACTCATAAAGACCGGCCTCTCCCGCCGCGCCTTCGCACTTATTGGCAACCAGAACCACCGGACAGGACGCGCGCCGCAAAATATCGGCAAAATGGCGGTCGAGCGGCGTGATCCCGGCGCGCGCATCAATCAGAAACAACGCGACATCCGCCTCTCCCAGGGCACGCCGCGTCTGATCCTGCATTCCTTCTTCGGTCGCATTATTGCCCGGCTCGTCCAGACCCGCGGTATCGATAACCGAAAACGCCAGATCGGACAGTGTCGCCTCTCCGTAACGCCGGTCCCGGGTGACCCCCGGTGTTGGGTCCACAATGGCGAGTTTCAGACCGCACAGGCGGTTGAACAGGGTGGATTTACCGACGTTGGGCCGGCCGATGATCGCGACGGAAAGCGCCATCACCGATACGCGGACAAAGTGGCGTCGTCGGCAAGAAAATATACCGTGTCATTGGCGATCACCGGGGCGATAAAGAGCGGGTCGGAAAGCTCTATCCGGCCCAGGAATTTGCCGCTATAGGGCGAGACCGACCAGACTTCGCCATGGCTGCCGCCCAAGAGCAGACGATCGCCTGCCAGCACGGGCGCGGTCCAGTAAATCGGGTCTTCGCGATCTTCCTCATCCTCGAACCGCGGCAACTGCACGATCCATCTGACATCGCCGGATTCACGCATGAGACAGACAAGCTGACCGCCATTCGTCACCAGATAAATATATTCTCCGACGACCCACGGACTCTGCGACGATCCGATATTTCTTTCCCATATTCTGGTCCCCGTCCGCAGATCGATTGCGACCGTACGGCCGCTATTCGCCGAGGCGATTACCCGACCGCGATCAATAACAGGGCGCCCTCTTATATGAGCAAGCGCTGAAACCGGATCCGTGCGCCGCAGCGCGGTCAGGGAGTCGCTCCAGATCTGACGGCCGTTCTCCAGACGCAGCGCGACAATTTCACCAGACGAATAGGAAACGACCACGGATGAACCGCCCGCGGCCGGGCTGGCGCCGCCGAACAAGGTCGCGGTTTCGGAAATGCCGGAATGGGTCCAGAGACTGCGCCCATCCTTAAAATCGAGCGCATGCGTTTGGTTGGCGATTGTCACCACAAAGACCCGACTGCCGAAAACGGTAGGCGCGGAGCGGATGGGCGCACCGACATTCCGCCGCCACAGGATTTTCCCATTGGCTGTATCGATCCCGACCACGACGCCAAAACCGGTCGTCGCGAACAAATAACGCCCGGAGACGGCCAACCCGCCGCCGAGCGTGCCCTCGGTTTCTTCATCGCGGGTCGGCTCGACTTCACGTTCCCAAACCGTATTGCCGGTCCGTGCGTCGAGAGCGAGAATCTCCGCATCGGCATCCATTGTGTAAATCCGGCCGCCCGATATTACGGGCGCCCCAAGCAGTTGCCGGTCATTGCTGGACCCGTCGCCGATATCCTCGTCCCAGATTTCGACCAGACCGCCCTTTGCCGACAGGTGGTGCATGGCATGATGCGCGTACCCACCGGCCTGCGGCCAATCCTGATTGACAAAGGGCCGCGGCAGCCTAACCGCAATATCGGAAATTTTGGGATCAGGCCTGATATTGGCCAACTCGGGCATGATGGAGATTCGTTCCCCGGGCAGGCGCGCTTCTTCCTTGCCGCCCCACCATCCCGAACAGCCCGCAAGATTGCCAACGACAAGGAACAAAAACAGTATTCGGAAAATTGCCATTGGAATGCCCGGTCAGGACTGACCGATAACGGCGAGAATTTGGGTTGCGCGGCCACGCAGGCCTTCGGGCGCATTCAGATCGTCCGCCAGCGCCTGAAATGTCTTCCGCGCCGCGGTCAGGTCTCCCATTCGAATTTCAAGAAGTCCGGCCATTTCCCCTGCGGAAAATCGCCAGGCGCCCTCGGCATCGCGCAGCGGCGCCAATTCCTGAAGCAAGGCCGCCGCATCGGCGCCGGACTGATCCATCCTGTACATGACGGAAAACAGCGTCGCCGCATCGCGAAACATTTTTGAAGTCGATGAATCGCCGGAAATTTTCGCGTAAGCCGCAACGGCACCCGCGATATCGCCATCATTGCCGAGCAGCGCCGCGTTTCTGAAGGCCGCCAACGTCTTATACTGACCATATCCTTCTTGCGTCAGGCCGCTGAACAAGGCGCGCGCGTCAGTCTTTTTACTCTCAGACAGCAATCGGCCCGCAACTTCATATTGCTGGCTGGCGGAAAGCCGTTGCGAGGAGGAATAGAATTCCCAGCCCTTCCAAGCGCCGGCGGCAACGACGACCGCCACCGCGGTCCCCACGGCATACCGACCATACTCTTTCCAGAGTTTTTCAAAGCGGTCCTTGCGCAGTTCCTCGTCGACTTCCTGGAAAATATCGCCCAAAACAAACTCCTCGTCATCGTGCGGTGCGGTAACATAGCTATGGGCCGACCCCAAAGCAATTACGGTTATTTCAGCTGGAATTTCTCCGTTTCACCGCTGGACGCCCGAATTCCAAAATGAATATAATTATCGTCATATAATTGAAACAGGGCGAAATTCACCGTCGACGCATCGCATATGTCCACGCTGATCGATATTTCCAGATACCGGCGTAAAAAGGCGCCCCGGATACATTTCACCCGAATCGAACTGAACCAACTCCTTAATCTATACAGCCGCCGGGTCATTAGCGGTGAATGGAAAGATTACGCGATGGATCACGGGCCCGGCATGTCGGCGTTCTCGGTATTCAAGGACTCCGGCGCCCTGCCTGCCTTTACCATCTATAAATTCGCCGGCGGCAACGGAAAAAAAGGCAATTATGCCGTCGGCAGCGGCGATGCGCTGATAAAACGCAGTCAAACCCTGACTGACGTGATTTCAGTCCTCGAACGGCAACTCGCCCTGGTAAAGGGCGCACGCGGCTAATTCCCTACTCAGGGATCATATCGTGAAATTTGCCGTTGTGCTGAAACAGGATGGCTTTCCGGTCGTTACCGGGCGGCACCGGATTTCGGGCATTTTCCTCGACGATTTCCAAAACCCTCGTGGTGATCAACGGTAGCTCCAGATCAGCGGTTTCCGCTAACGGAAAATATGTCAGATCGAGGAGCTCGCCATTGCTGGTCAGATCACCCGAAACATTCTTCGCGTCCACCATAAAAAAACGCGCATTAAACCGGATCGGTCGCCAGTGCGGGGTCACCGCCCGGGCGATATAGTCCAGATCGCCAAAGGCCGGCGCCATGCCGGTTTCGAAAAAAGGCCGCCAGTTTTTGGGAACCGACCTGCCGGGTTCGGGATCGGGTTTGCCGATAATCAGCCCAGCCTCTTCAAAAGTCTCCCGGATCGCCGCCGCGACAAGTCCCGGAACCCGCGACGCCCTGGCGCGCCTCTGCAACAATTCCTGAACATCCTCCCGAATGGGTGTTGCCGGTCTGACACGGCTGTCAGTCGGGTCCACCGCGCCGCCCGGAAAGACAAAACGTTGCGGCAGGAATTTATGTTTCCTGTGACGGCGGCCCATCAGGACTTCAATCTGTCCCTTTCTCTCCCGGTAAATAATCAGCGTCGCCGCATCCCGCGGGCGCGGGGCGCGGGTCCCGGGTTCTCTGATGGGCTCCGGACGTACCGCCATCAATCTGCCTCCCTTTTTTATACCGGCGGACAGTCGACCAGTGACCAATCCGCATGATGGCGCAATTTTGCGCGTCGCAAGGATCGCAGATCAGGCGCGCCGGCGCAAAATGCGGCAATGCGCAGCTCTTCTTTAAAAGCCGAAAGCCCGCTTACAACGGCTTCCGAATCCCTGGCGGCATCGCCAAGGGCCGGGGCGGCAACCCCGCAGAGAGCCGCACCCAAACGAATCGCCTTCGCCATATCGATCCCGGAGCGGATGCCGCCGCTCGCGAATACCGGCATATCGGGCAAAGCGTTATGGACATCATTGAGCGCCAGCGCCGTGGGAATCCCCCAACCGGCAAAGGCATGGGCGATCCGCCTGCGTAAATCATCAGATTGCCGATACGCCTCGACCTCGCTCCAGCTCGTTCCTCCGGCCCCGGCGACGTCGATTGCCGCGACGCCGCAATAGGCGAGCCGTTTCGCCACATCGGCCGAGATGCCGTTCCCGACCTCCTTGACGACAACCGGCACGGAAATATCGCGGACGAGCGCCTCGATCTTGTTGAAAAGCCCCCTCCAAATGCTGTCTCCCTCCGCCTGAACCGCTTCCTGAAGCGGGTTGAGATGCAGAAAAAGCGCATCCGCCTCAATCATCTCCACCGCGCGCCGGGCCTGATCGACGCCATAGCCGTAATTCAGCTGAACCGCGCCGAGATTGGCAAAGAGAAGGATTTCGGGCGCGACCGACCGAACCTGATAGGAATAGGAGAGTGCTTCATCCTCCAGCGCCGCCCGTTGCGATCCCAGCCCCATCGCAACACCGCAGGCTTGGGCGGCGGCGGCCAGATTAATGTTGATATCATGGGCCGCCGAGGTTCCGCCCGTCATACTTGAGATCAGGATCGGCGCCGCCAATTTGCGACCGAACAAGGTGGTCGACAGATCGACATCCGCCAGAGCACATTCCGGCAAGGCGACATGATCGAAAAAAAAGCGGTCGAAACCGGTGGTGATCCCCTTGGCCCCGACATCGGCATTGAGCACCGTGTCTATATGTTCACGCTTGCGCTTCTCGGTTTCCGCGCCGCCCGGGCCTATTCCATAATCAGCAGTCATTGAAAAAAGAACATCGCAGAAATCTGCGTCAGCAATGTTCGCTCCTTTCCTTCTTGTCGAAGCGCGTTCTGCAGAAGCGCGCGTCCGAAAAATCGGCCATTTCCAGCCTAATTCCGATCAGGCTGGCCCGTTTAAGATTCGCCCGGGTAAAGCGCGTTTTGCGCAGGATAACATTATCGAGCCGGGCGTCACACAAATCAGCCCCTGACAGATCGGCGTTTTCCAAATTGGCGCCGGTGAGTTTAACCCCGCGCAGTGCGGCAGAAACCAGACGCACGTCCGTCAAATGCGCCTTTTGAAGAGACGCCCAGCTCAGCCGGGCTCCGGTGAGATCGGCACCAGACAAATTACCGCCGTCCAGCCGGCTGCCGCCAAGATAAGCCCCCGCCAGATTAGCGCGCGCCAATGTAACGGACCGCAAATCGGTATGGCGCAAATTCACGCGTCGAAGATCGGCTCCCGTCAGGTTTGTGCCGGACAATTTCGCGGAAACAAGCACGGCGCCACAAAAGTCGGTCATACTGACATCGGCGCCGCTGAAATCCGCCGCTTCCAGATTGGTGTCACGCAAATCGCTGTTGCTCAAAGTTACCCTAATCAGTTTTGCCTTCCAGAAATCGGATTTTCTGAAATCGCCCCGTTCCATCCGCGCGCCGGCAAGATCCGCCCCGCGGAAATCACCGCCTTGCGCGCTTATCCCGACTAGCCGAACCCGGCTCATTCCGGCCTTTTGAAAATTCGCACCGGCCGCCTTCGCACTTGTCAGATCGGCATTCTCAAGCCGCGCGCCGGACAGATTCGCACCTGCCAGATTGGCCTTCGTCAAAAGCACGCCGCTAAATTCAACCCGGGATAGATGCAGATTCTCCAAATTGGCGCCGGAAAGGTCCGCCTTGCGAAACGTCGCGTCATCCAGCAGCGTACCCAGAAACACCGCATTTTGGGCCTTTGCTCCTGAAAAATCTGTTTGGGAGAGATTAGCGTTGATAAGACGGGCTCCTGCCAGGCGCGCGCCGGACAAGTTGGCCAGGGTCAAATCCGTCCCCAACAATACCGCACCGCGCAAATCCGCGTTTCGTAAATCCGCCTGAAAGAGGGCAAGCCGCGCGAGCGGCGCGTTCCTGAGATCACAACCGGGACAAGCGCGTTCAAGCCTCAACCTGTCCAGATAGCTCTGATCGAATCCATACGTATGCGTGGTCAACGCCACCCATACGATCAACGGCAGGAACGCCAATGTCCGCGCCATCGTCCAACCCCGGAAAAATTGCCAACCGCCGGAATCATACTATGGCGATTGCCGGGAACCAAAGAAAAGGGACGCCAAAGCGCCCCTTTATCTCTGATCAACCGACGATGACGTCGATGATGGCGGGTTTTCCCTCTTGCGTTGCCGCCAGACCGCGCTTTAACGCATCCTGAAGCGCTTCCGGATCGGTAACCTGTTCACCGTACCCCCCGACGGATTCCGCGACCTTCACAAAATCAGGCGCGTTGATATGCGTCCCATGATAAACATTGGTCTCAACCGCCGTGCCTTCCGGATACATCTGATGATGCATTCCCTGCATCGCGGCGTATTTCTTGTTGTTGAACACCACCGTCATGACCGGCAACTCGAAATCCCGGGACGCACCCAGACTGCCGAGCGCCGGGTTATAGAGAAACGCCCCGTCACCGATCAGCGTGACCACGGGCCGGTCCTGCATCGCGAGCTTGACGCCAAGCGCAATCCCCAGCCCCTGCCCCAGGCCACCCTGACGTGTAAACAGGGTTTGCGGCTTGTTAAGATCGAGATGCTGGCGCAGCAACGGCGTATGAGTCGTCACCTCATCGATATAGGCCGTGTCGTCAGGCATGACCGCGTTCAGGCAGGCGCACAGCCAGACCGGATCAATCGGTGTCTTCTTGCGCGCAGCGGCGTGTTTTTCATCCCGCTCCTTGATCCGCGCGTCATGGGCCTTGGCCAGGCTCTGCCGCCGGGCGTCAACAGCGTCTGCGTCGGCGGTAACCTCGTCCGCCAGATCACGCAGCGTCTGGGCGACCTCGCCCTCAAGATACATATCAGCCTGAAGGCTCTGATAGACCATGGCCGAGTTGTGCGGATTTTCATCGATTACCACGACGGTCGCGTTGGGCGGACTGCTGCTCGGCGGGTACCAGGGCACACGATTCCTGACGACCAGCACCAGATCAGACGTTTCCCAGAACGGCTTAAAATCGTTCCCCTGGTGTAGCGGGTGGTTACGCGGGAAATTGGCAAATAGCGAGGCGGGCTTTTCCACCACCGGCAATGCCAGCTTCTCACACAGCGCGACAAGCGCATCATAGGTTTTCACCTCACGCCCCGCGCTTTCCGTAAGGACGACCGGGTTCTTGGCCTTCGAAAGCGCCGTCGCCAGCTTTGCAATATCTTCCGGCGCGGTCAGTA
>Ga0181585_10001033_pt1 | contig 24285 bp, 21 predicted proteins | sample 071ome_29_FD_132469 | JGI IMG/M metagenome (GOLD analysis project Ga0181585, IMG submission 132469) | Coastal salt marsh microbial communities from the Groves Creek Marsh, Skidaway Island, Georgia - 071407BT metaG (megahit assembly) | ecosystem: Environmental > Aquatic > Marine > Intertidal...
AAAAGCAGTTTCATAATGGATGTAAATAGGTAAAACTAGGCTCTAATAAATAAACCTCTATTAAAACCGGTAAATTAAAGTGAATTCATTCAAAAAAGTATTTGCATTTCCCCTATTGTTAATTATCTTTTCATTTCAACTGAATGCTTGTGCAGCTGAATCAGGTGGTATTGAGCTTGAAGTATATACAGGCCAGTTCAGTGGTATTGGTGAAAATTCGTTTATTTTACTGGGTGAAAATGAAGCAATTCTCATTGACTCTCCCTGGTTGCTTGCCGATGGAGAAGAACTTGCAATAAGAATTGCAGAAAGTGGCCGAGAACTTACCCATATTTTATTAACGCATGGCCATCCCGATCACTATATGGGTCTTGGACCCATTGTCGATGCCTTCCCCAATGTCAGGGTAGTTGCACGCCAGCCTGTAATTGATGAAATCTCTACACAATTTCAATCTAAGTGGGTTCATTGGGAACCACTTTATGGCACACAACTTCCAATACGACCAGTCATTCCTGAGTTGTTAGAAGGTGACAATATTTATCTTGAAGATTATGAAATCCAGTTTATGGATTTACCGCCTGCTGAAACAATGAATGCCACTATATTTTATATTCCATCATTAGAAGCTTTAATCACAGGCGATTTAATCTTTTCTAAGATGCACCCTTATTTTGCAGATTTAAATAACCCTGCTAGCTGGAAAGAAGCACTCGAGTTGGCCCAAACATTTACTCCAATTAGTTTAGTTTATCCGGGGCATGGTCCTAGTGGTGGAGCTGAATTGCTGGATGAAGCAATAAACTATATGGACGTTTATGCTGAAGTCGCTCAACCTGGCGTTCCTTTGCGTGAATTTGCGCCAATAATGGCTGAACGCTTCCCTGATTATGCTCCTACTTTTTTGTGGTGGACCCGAGGCCCGGGGTTTGGAATTGTTGGTCCAGGTCCGTTAGGTGTTCCTGAAGATATTACAAATACTCTGCCGCCTTATTTGCTTGAGGGTGAACCCCCTCCCTAAACTGATATTAGGCTAATGTCCGCTATTGGCCGAAAGCAGACATTATCCCACTTAAAATACCTATAAGATTCGGCGTTTGTTTTCCTTAATCTGCAAAGGGTTCGCTTCATTTTCCTCTTTCAGCTTCGCATTCCAGCGTAGCCTGAAATAGGTCAGCGCCTCATCGGCGTTAAACGAACGGGGAACAAAGTCGGGATTGTCTTGCAGCAGCTTCTGCTGTTCCTCAATAAAGATTTTGTCTTCCATAAAGCCTTCAATAAGGGAGTCTTTCAGAGAAGGACTGATTTCACCATTATCCAGTGAGTCACCGTGCAGGTAATTCCAGAAGAAATGCGTGGTGTTATAGGTCTCTGGCGTCATGAACTGGCAATTACGGTATTCTCGTACCGGCCTGCCATCTTTGGTCGCTTTGCCATCCGTATCAACCGGTTTGAACACAGTCTCCATCAAAAAGATGCCTGGCAAATACATGCCCATGCGGTTGCAGCGGTCCAGTTTTTGCTCATGCTCAGCAGCCGGGATTACCTTACGGTGAAAAGGTGGCGGCAAACTGGCCCGGTGCCAGCGTTCAGTGCGATAGCCGTTGTCGAGTTTCTCAAGATTTTCAATCTTGGTTTCATAGGCATATTCTTCTGAACCGCCCAGTGTGGTGGTATGCACAAAAGCCACGTGAGAAAAGTCGCTCAGATTGTCGACAATCAATAACCAGTTGGCATCGTAATGCAGGTAACTTTGCTTATCGAATCCACGCCATTTGTCCGGTTCACTCAGGGGAGCAAAATCATGAATCAGGGCTGGATCAGCCTGCTCGGGATCGCCCATCCATATCCATAACATGCCACCACGTTCTTCCAGTGGGTAACTGCGCACTCGCATTGTATCTGCAATGTGCTCCTGCCCCGGAATCTGTACCACTTTACCCTCAGCATTAAACAGCATGCCGTGATACATGCATCGCAGGCATTCCCCTTCGATACGCCCCAGTGAAAGTGGTGCTGAACGATGACAACAGCGATTATCCAGTGCAACATACTTGCCCCTTTCGGTTTTATAGAAAACCAGAGGCACCTCACATATGGTCCTGGCCAGTTTGCTATCCGCATCGGCTACTTCCCACTCCCAGGCAGCGGCATACCAGATATTTTCGACAAATTTTCGTTCAGTGTTCATAGTGCATCCCTAACAGTAAATGTGGTGCTTGCTGGTTTAAGCTTTTATAAGCCGATAAGGCTATGGAGCTATGACTTTTCGCATGGCATGAAAGCTCAATCAGGCAATCTCAGTTAACTCTATCCAAACTCAGCTAGATAAACAGTCAGTAAAGCCGTTTATTCCACACCCATTTGATTCAGGGCAAAACGATGGCGCGTCAATATATAATGCCTGACCGCTTCGGCATCATCAGCGCTTAACTCAGCACTGAAACCCACCATGCCTCTGTCAGACAATACACCATCCCTCACCACCGCAGCCCAAGCATCGCTACTGGCCACCAGAGCGCTGTAACGCAGATCCGGAATGACTCCGCTGCCAACAGCGCCGGCACCATGACAGCCGCCACAAAAACGGTCATAAACCGAAAAGCCAGTTTCTGCCAACCCATCATCGATACTTATGGCAGTAAAATCAGGCAGCTGTGCCGGGACAAAATCGCTCTCCGGCAACTCGGCAGTGCCGTCCAATTTGAAAGTTAATACCCGGCTGACATTACGGGTTGGCCCGGAGCTTAAGGCAAGGGGGCCGGTAATAATGGGAAAAATCCCGCCCCAGCCTGCCATCACGGTAATGTACTGCTCGCCATCCACTTCAAAACTAACAGGTGGTGCAACAATGCCGGTCTGGGCCGGAAATTGCCAGAGCTCATTGCCGTTATCAACATCATAGGCTTTTAGATAACCGGCTGCCGTGCCCTGAAAAACAAGCCCGCCAGCAGTCGACAGGACACCACCATTCCAGGGGCCGGGATACTGTACACGCCAGACCTCCTGCTGGGTGACCGGATTCCAGGCGCTCAGGTGGCCACGGGTGCTCTCCTGCACAGCGGCAATCACTGCCGGGTCATCCGGCAATCGGGCAGCACTGGTATCCACGCCCAGGTTTACCGCCAGGGTTTTAACATCGAAATTATCGTCTGCCAGGTAGGGAAAACTCATTTCCTGCGCCGGGAAATAGACCAGCCCGGTTTCAGGGTTATACGACATGGGGTGCCAGTTATGCCCGCCCAGAAAAGCAGGACTTTGCAAGGCGACTTCCCTGGTCTCCCAGTAACGCGCTTCCGCTCGGATATTGGGTCGACCTGTAGACGGATCGATCCCATCTGCCCAGGTCACGGGCACAAAATTTTCACCGGATATAAACTCACCCGTCACACGGTCGAGCACATAGAAAAATCCGTTTTTGGGCGCCTGCATGATGACCTGACGCAACTCACCATTGATCTCCAGGTCAGCCAGGATCATGTGTTGCGTGGCAGTATAGTCCCAGCCTTCGCCGGGTGAGGTCTGATAGTGCCAGACATAAGCGCCGGTATCGGCATCCAGCGCGACTATGGAGGAAAGAAACAGATTATCGCCCTCGCCCTCACTGCGCACATTCGGGTTCCAGGGTGAACCATTGCCGGTGCCGATATACAGGAATCCCAGTTCCGGGTCATAGGCCATTGAGTCCCAGGCTGTTCCGCCGCCGCCCAGTGACCACCACTCACCGTTCCAGGTTTCTGCTGCCATGGCCATGGCATCAGATTCAAATCCGTCTGCCGGATTGCCCGGTACGGTATAGAAACGCCAGCGCTGCTCACCATTGTTCACATCGTAGGCCGAAACGTATCCACGCACTCCGTATTCGGCACCACCGTTACCGATAAACACCAGCCCTTCGGCCACTCGCGGCGCACCAGTGATGGTGTAAGGCTGGGACAGGTCTACGGTCAGGGCCGACCAGAGTTCTTCACCGCTTTGTGCGTCTATTGCGATCAAGCGGCCATCCAGGGTGCCGACAAACACCTTGCCTTCCCACCAGGCAACGCCACGGTTAACAACATCACAGCAGGCATCTACCGCATGGCTGCGATCGACCTGCGGGTCATAGCGCCAGAGTTCTTCACCGCTGACAGCATCCAGTGCATACACCACACTCCAGGCCGCTGTGGTATACATGACACCATCAATCACAATTGGTGAGGCTTCCTGACCACGCGGATCAGGCAGATCCAGGGACCAGGCAAGGCTCAGTTCAGCAACCGTCTGGCGGTTGATCTGCTCAAGCGGACTGAAGCGCTGCTCAGACCATGTTCTGCCATGCGCTAACCAGTCTCCCGGACGAGTATCCGCATCGGCCGGTGATGGAAAGCGAACAGCCGCTGGCTGATTGCTGAATGCCGCTGCACTCGTCTCCTCCGACTCTTCGTTACTGCAGGCGACTAAAAATACATAAAGGAACAGGCCTGTCAGGCCGAAACGCAGATTCATTTTTGTCATGTTTACTGGTCTTGTTTGCTGGTTTAAGAAATTTTTATCAGGGCGCACCGGTCTCTTTTTGTTCATGAAAAAATATAACGCGTTAAATAGTTGGAATCAATGTTTATGCGTAGAACTCAGCATAAACAGCTAATTTATCCAATAAAACCACATCAGCAAGGATAGGCCTGAAAGTTTATCGCCTTTACAAATTAACATGTTAAATATATTCTTTGTTTACTTTTATTCACTGACAGCACGGACACTTATGCGATTTGCCAGCTATTCTTACAAGGACACTGTCTCCTGGGGTGCCGTTATCCCGGGTGACTCGGGTGATCAACTCGTCGATTTACAAAACCTGGCCCCGAGCCTGAAAGCCGCTATTGAACAGAATCTGCTGAGCAATCTTGATATAACCGGATTGCCAGCTCAGGATCTGTCCTCACTGCGTCTGCTTCCTCCGGTTACAGCCCCGGAAAAAATCATCTGCATCGGCGTGAACTACGCCAATCGTAATGCCGAATACAAGGATGACAGTGAGGCGCCAAGTAAACCCAGTGTATTTATACGTTTCCCCGATTCACTGACCGGACATGGCCAGCCCTTGCTGCGTCCACCGGAGTCTGAGCAACTGGATTATGAAGGTGAAATTGTAGTCATTATTGGTAAGGCCGGTCGCCGTATTGCCCGTGAAGATGCCTTTGGGCACATTGCCGGTTTGAGCATCATGAATGAAGGCACCATCCGTGACTGGGTGCGACATGCTAAATTCAATGTCACTCAGGGCAAGAATTTTGAACAGTCCGGTGCCTGCGGCCCCTGGATGGTGAGCATCGATGAATTCTCTGCCAAACAACTGGAAGACCTGCATGTACAAACGCGGGTCAACGGCGAAGTCCGTCAGGATGACAGTACGGCCAGCATGATGTTCCCGATTGCCTACATTATCGAGTACCTCTCAACATTCTGCACCCTCAAACCCGGCGATGTCATTGCCACCGGCACCCCCAACGGCGCCGGTGCCCGTTTTGACCCCCCGCGTTACCTCAAACCCGGCGATACTGTGGAGGTTGAGGTTGAAGGCATCGGCACGCTAAGCAACTCCATTGCTGACGAGACACTGAGCGTATCATGAGAGAATTTCGTCGTTCATTGCCGATGTCATTGCTCAAGGCGCGCGAAGCAGTGATGAAAACCTTTACCCCCCAGCTGCGTGCGCATGACCTGTCTTCCCAGCAATGGCGGGTACTGCGCGCCCTGCATGATTATGCAGAGGCCGGAGACAGCGAAGTAGAGATGAGCATACTGGCGGAACGCTGTTATCTCCTTATGCCCAGCCTCTCGCGAATTGTGCAGAACCTGGAACAGCGAAAACTGATCAAGCGCAGAACCTCTGATACTGACATGCGCCGCTCCAATATCATGATCAGCAAGGCTGGTGTGAAAAAGGTAGACATCCTCTCTCCCCTGCTTGAACAGCGTTATGCGCACATCACCGAAGTCTTTGGCTACGGCAAACTGGAATTGCTTTACGAATTACTGGCTGAGCTGACTGACAAGCTGCAAAACGCCGATAGCCCGGATGAGGAAACGGTTCTAGCCGAGTAAGCTTAGTCTGAACCGGGTACTGTATACATATTGATAAATTCCCAGGCCGGCGATTCCAGTCCGCCACTGATATCCACCTCAATCAGAACCGGCTGGTCTGCGTCCACCGACTGTGCCAGCAGCGGTTTCAGTTCTGCCGGTGATGAAACCCTGAGACCTTTCACACCAAAGCTTTCAGCCAGTTTAACGAAATCAGGGTTTTTCAGGTCAGATGCTACATGGCGTCCCTGAAACAAATTATCCTGATCGCGTAAGACATTTCCGTAAGCCCGGTTATTAAACACCAGGCTGATCAGACCGATATTGTACTGGGCTGCTGTTGCCAGTTCCTGCACACCGAACATTAAACCGCCATCGCCGGATACCGATAACACCGCCTTGTCCGGATTCGCCACTTTAGCCCCCAGCGCTGTCGGAAAACCGAAACCCAGGGTTCCCTGAAAACCTTCTGAAATATAGGTTCGGGCTTGATAAAGTGGCAGGCAACCGACCCAGCTGGCAAATCCCATCTGGGAGAGTTCTGGCACATAGATTCCATCACGTGGCAGCACCTCACGGATCACGGAAAAGTAATCCATCTGTGGCTGTACTTTCTGAATCAGCTGCCAGGCTCTAGCCTTGGCTTGGGCTATTTCATCGCGTCGATGTGTATCCGGCTGCACCAGGCTTTCCAGCTCATTGAGCAGCGCCTTGCTGCCTTCAGTCGCATCGGCCAGTACCGGATAATCGGGAATAAAGCGCTGCATCTCTGCCGGGTCGATATCTACCCGGATTAAGGTACGTTCATCATTGGGTCTCTGCTGATAGCGGGTACCGGCAACCCAGCGCATATAGGGCATTTCCAGGCGCGAGCCAATCCCGACCAGTAGATCACACTCTTCCCAGAGTATGCGGGCAGCTACCGGTGAGACCCCCAGCGGATGGTCATCGGCTACCACTCCACGACCACTTCGAAAAGACATAACAGGACAGTTTAGCAATTCAGCCAGAGCCAGCACTTCTTCCGCGGCATCCTGCGCACCGCCACCGACCATAATCATGGGTTTGCGGGCAGCCGCAATGGCCCTGGCCGCCTCTTTCACCTGCTCGGCATCAGGCACAGGCTGTTCACTGGTCTGATTACCCTCAGTGATCTCAATTGCACAGTCCTCAGCCATGGTATCCCAGCACATTTCCACGGAAACCGGGCCCGGACGTCCACTTTCCATGATCTGAAAAGCCTGGTTCATGATGCTTGAGGTCTGCACCGGGTCATCGATTCTGAGCGCATCCTTGATCAGACTTTTCAGGGTGCCAGCCTGGTCCTCCAGTTCATGGAGATGGCCTCGGCCACTACCCAGATAGGTGGATGGTACCTGACCGGTCAGGCAAAGCACCTTGGAACAGGTTCCCATTGCCGTGCAAAGCGCAGCACTGGCATTCAGGACCCCGGGGCCGGGAACAACCGAAAAGGCTGCAGGCTTGCCGGTCGACTTGGCTGCTCCCATGGCCATGTAGGCCGCAGCCTGTTCATGGCGGGGTGCAATCACTTCAAAACCTTCCTGCCCAAACGCATCAAACAGGGGATAAATTTGCGCCCCCGGGATGCCGAAAATCCGTTCTATTCCATTGGCTTTGGCAGCCAGCGCCATCGCCCGACCACCGCTCATCACTGTCTTCATGTCTTAGTACGTCATCCTTTAAGAGTTCAGGCAGCAACCGGCTTTTTGATGCTGATGATTTTAGGCTGGGTAACGGCCTTGAGACCTTCAATGCCGAATTCGACGCCGTAACCGGAGTCCTTGGCGCCACCGAAAGGCACCATCGGGTGTACCGCACCGTGCTGGTTGATCCAGACCGTTCCGGCTTCAATTTGCGCTGCAACCGTGGCTGCTGCTTCCAGATCATCAGACCAGACCGATGCACCCAGACCATTGACATTGTCGTTGGCTTTGGCAATGGCCTCTTCCACTGTCTTGTATTTGATAATCGGCAGAACCGGACCAAACTGCTCTTCATCCACCAGGCGCTGCCCATTATCCAAGCCCCCGATCAGGGTGATCGGATAAAAATAGCCGGCTCCCTCCAGCGGGCTGCCGCCACGGTGCACACTGCCACCCTGGCTTTTGGCATCTTCGACAAGCGCATTGACCTTATCGAACTGCATTCGGTTCTGAATCGGTCCCAGCAGGATATTCTCTTCCATGCCATTTCCCATTGGCATTTGTGATGCAACACCATCAAGTGCAGCAAGAACCGTATCATAGTCATCCTCATGCACATACAGGCGCTTGGCACAGGCACAGGTCTGTCCCATATTGATAAAGGCTCCCCAGAACAGATCGCCCGCCTTACTGTCGATTTCTGTACCCGGCAGGATAATTGCCGGATCATTACCGCCGCATTCCAGAGTCAGGCGTGCCATATTGCCGCCCGAAGCTTCGATGATTTTACGACCGGTCGCACTGCTGCCAGTAAACATGACTTTGTCAACATCCGGATGACTGACCAGTTGCGCACCAACATCCCCCTTGCCGCAAACCACATTGAGCACCCCTGCAGGCAGGACGGTATTCATCAGGCGAACCATCTCCAGGGTGCCGATGGGCGTGTATTCCGATGGTTTGATGACCACAGTGTTACCCATTCGCAGGGCAGGAATAATCTGCCAGATCGCGATCATCAGCGGCCAGTTCCAGGGAGCGATGGCACCCACCACACCGATGGGGCTGCGGTGCAATTCATCCCTGCGCGTCTCATCTTCAAAAACCACCTCAACCGGCAACTCCAGTGAAGCCGTGACTTCTGTCCAGGCAACACAGGCTCCCATTTCAAACATTGAGCCGGGACCGGCCAGCGGTTTGCCCTGTTCACGGGTAATGATTTCAGCCAGATAAGGCGTGTTTTCCTTGAGTACTTCAGCCAGCTGCATCAGTATGGCTTTGCGATCGTCATCGGTTCTGGCGGCCCAGGCTTTCAGCGCTGCCCGGGCAGCCTGCACAGCCTCGTCAACCTGCTCTGGACTAGAGATGGCAACCGATCCGAGTACTTCCTCGTTGGCCGGATTAAGGACCTCAAAATGTTCTGCAGAAGAGACTGATTTTCCGTTGATGGTGCATTCGTATGTTTTCATAATCGTTGTCTTTTAACTGAATGGTTGACAGAATTTGTATCGATTCCAAGCCAGAATATAATTAACGCGTTAATTTGTAAAGCTGAAAGAGGTCGGGAATTGATGGCTTTTTCTGCTGTATATACTCCAAAAATGCCGGATAAAGGAATATATTTGCTTAAATTTACTTAACACGTTATATTTATTTACCAGAGCAATACAGAGATCAAAAACATGAGCGATTTCAACAAAAACCAGAAACTTGCTGAAAAATACCTGCAACGCTTCCGTGACAATACGACCACGCATTTTATCAATGGCAGCTGGACGGATGCCGGGCAGTCCGAAAGCTTTGATAACCTGAGCCCTATTGATAATTCACCGATCGGCAAGGTGGCCACCGGTACGCTGACTGACATCAACAATGCCTGCGAAGCAGCCCGTCAAGCCTTCCCCGCCTGGCGTGACATGCCTGGCGCCGAACGCAAAAAACTCTTGAACCGTTTTGCCGATCTGGTGGTGGCAAGAGCTGAAGAAATTGCGCTGGTGGAAAGTGTTGATTGCGGACAAGCCATTCGCTTCATGAAACAGGCAGCACTGCGTGGCGCTGCCAACTTTCGTTTTTTTGCCGACAAGGCGCCGGAAGCCGCCAATGGTCTGGCACTGTATCAGAGCGAACACAGCAACCTGACCATCCGTTCACCCATTGGCCCAGTCGGTATTATCACCCCCTGGAATACACCGTTCATGCTATCCACCTGGAAAATCGCCCCTGCTCTGGCGGCCGGTTGTACCGTAGTACATAAACCGGCTGAATTGAGCCCACTGACGGCATCCATTCTGGCCGAGGTCAGCGAGGAAGCCGGCATACCCCCCGGGGTCTGGAATATGGTCAATGGTTTCGGTGAAGTTGCCGGCAAGGCGCTAACCGAGCACCCAGCCATCAAAGCCATTGCACTGGTTGGCGAGACCCGCACCGGCAGCATGATCATGCGCCAGGCTGCGGACACACTCAAACGCACCCATTTTGAGCTGGGAGGTAAAAACCCGGTCATTGTCTTCAATGATGCCGACTTCGAACGAGCGCTGGATGCCGTGGTATTCATGATATACAGCCTCAACGGTCAGCGCTGCACCTCCAGCAGCCGCTTACTTGTTCAGTCCGGTATTAAAGAGCGCTTCATGGAGGCTCTGGAAAAACGCGTACAAAACCTGAAAGTCGGGCACCCGCTCGATCCGGATACCGAAGTGGGCCCCCTGATACACAGCTCACATTTCCAGAAAGTCATGAATTACATGGATATCGCCAAAGAGGATGGTGCCACCATCGCCGTGGGCGGACAAAAATATACAGGCAGCAATGTTGATGCCAAAGGTAACTATGTACAGCCAACCCTGTTTACTGGCGCCAACAACAAGATGCGGATCGCCCGTGAAGAAATTTTCGGACCGGTACTGACCGCCATGAGTTTCGATACTGAAGAAGAAGCCGTGGACCTGGCCAATGATACCGACTATGGTCTGGCTGCCTACATATGGACCAATGACCAGGGCTGTGCCATGCGTATGGCCCACAAGGTCGAAACCGGCATGCTCTGGGTAAATTCTGAAAACAACCGCAACCTGCCCTCTCCCTTCGGCGGCATCAAGATGAGTGGTATCGGCCGTGATGGCGGTGATTACAGTTTTGATTTTTATATGGAAACCAAAAATATCTGTCTGGCACATGGCACTCACAGAGTACCGCAACTGGGTAAATAGGCATGGCACATTTTGTTCTTGAATATTCAGACAACATAGCAGCTGAACAACTGCAACTGCAGAGACTTTTTGAAAATCTGCACACAGCAGCCAGAGACAGCGGCATCTTTCCCTACAAGGGCATCCGCAGCCGTGCCTATCCATGCCGGGAGTATCGCATCGCCGATGGCAAGCCCGAGCATGTCTTCATTCACTTGAGCGTGCTGATCGGCGCTGGCAGAACGGCAGATGAAAAAGACCTGGCAGCCAACAGTTTTTTTGCCATACTCGAGACCCATTTTGGCGAACTGTTTGAACAGCGTGGTGTTGCCATGTCATTCGAGTTGCGCGAACTCGAAGCCGTTTACAAATTCAACAAAAATAACATTCAGGATTATATGGACGACTAGCTTGTGAGCACACTGAACGAAGTACAAATTCAATCGGCTGCCGAGGCACTGTTCGAGGCAGAACGGAAGCGTGAACAGATTTCTCCGCTGACGCAGACTTATCCGGATATGGATATGGATGATGCCTATGCCATTCAGTCTGCCTGGGTCAGGAAAAAACAGGATCAGGGCGATGATCTGATCGGTTACAAGATCGGATTAACTTCACGCGTCATGCAGCGTGCCATGCATATCGACAGTCCTGATTTTGGCGTGCTCCTGCAATCCATGCATTTTGCCAACCACAGCCAGATTCGGCAGTCCGATTTTACTGACCCGCGCATCGAAGTGGAGCTGGCATTTGTTCTGAAAAAACGCCTGGCCGGCGACAATGTGTCCGTGGATGAAGTCCTGGAAGCCACGGACTATATCGTCCCGGCATTGGAATTGATAGCCGCCCGCTCCTATCGCACGGACCCGCAAACCGGCTATACGCGCACCGTCATGGACACCATTGCCGACAATGCCGCCAATGGGGGTATCATTGTGGGCGACCAGCAGTTTTGCCCTGGCGACATCGACATGCAATGGAGTGGTGCCATCCTCTATAAAAACGATGTCATTGAAGAAACTGGATTATCCGCAGCTGTAATGGGACACCCGGCCCGGGGCATCTGCTGGCTGGCCAAACGATTTGCGCCACACGGTATTTCACTGGAACCGGGTCAGATTCTGCTGTCCGGCTCCTTCACGGCACCCGTGATTGTCCAGCCCGGCGACCGGATTCTCGCCGATTACGGTCCGCTGGGTGAAATCAGCTGTCAATTCACCTGAAGCACAGGCAGGAACACATGCAACACACAAAAAATTCATTTAAACAGGCACTGCGAGCCGGCCAGCAGCAATACGGTCTCTGGCTGGGTTTTTGCAACACCATATCTGCAGAATTATGCGGTCACTGCGGTTATGACTGGTTGCTGATTGATGCAGAACATGCCCCGAATGATCTCAACACGATTCACCAGCAATTGCTGGCCATTGAAAATACCCCCAGTCACCCGGTGGTCCGCCTGGTGGTAGGTGATGCGGCACAGATCAAGCAGATACTGGATCTGGGTGCCCGCAGTCTCCTGATTCCGATGATTGAAAATGCCGAACAGGCACAGGACATGGTCGATGCGGTGCGTTACCCGCCAGCCGGGAAACGTGGCGTTGGCACGGCTCTGGCACGTGCAGCCCGCTGGAACCAGGTCAGCGACTACATGCAACATGCCGATGAGGAAATCTGCTTGCTGCTGCAGGTGGAATCTGTCAGCGGTCTGGAAAATCTGGATGCCATACTCGCCGTCGATGGCGTCGATGGTGTTTTTATTGGCCCGGCTGATTTGGCAGCTTCCATGGGGCATCTTGGCAACCCTTCACACCCCGATGTTGTTGCCGCCGTGGAAAATGCCCTGGCAAAAATCGGTGCCAGTGCAAAGGCCGCAGGTACCCTGGTTGGTGATCCGGCACTGGCCAGGCACTATGAAAAATCCGGGGTACAATTCCTCGCGCTGGGCATCGATACCCTGATTCTGGCACGGGGAGCGAAACAGTTACTCGAGCAGCACCTGTCATAAGGCTGCAAAAGCTGTAAAAATCCGGTAAAACTGACCGATAATGTCGTAAGCCGAAAGCGACGCACAAGAGGAGTTCCCTCATGGGAAAAGTAGCACTGGCTGCAAAAATTACACATGTGCCATCCATGTACCTGTCGGAGCTTGATGGACCAACCAAGGGGATTCGCACGGCTGCCATTGAAGGGCATCGGGAAATCAGCCGTCGTTGCCGTGAACTGGGTGTCGATACCATTATCATCTTTGATACACACTGGCTGGTGAATTCGGGATACCACATCAACTGCCGACCGCTGGCCGAAGGCATCTACACCAGTAACGAGCTGCCTCACTTCATCAACAACATGAAATTTTCCGTGCCCGGTAATCCGGAACTGGGAAAAATCCTTGGCCAGGAGTGCAATGCCCAGGGTGTTGAGACCTTGGTGCATGTCGATACCACACTGGATCCGGAATACGGCACTCTGGTGCCAATGCGTTACATGAACGAGGACAATCATTTCAAGGCGATTTCCGTATCCGCTTTATGCATGGTGCATTATCTGGATGACAGCGCCCGCCTTGGCTGGGCCATACGTGAAGCTGTGGAAAAACACTATGATGGAACAGTAGCCATTTTTGCCAGTGGTTCCCTGTCTCACCGCTTTGCCCAGAATGGCACGGCGCCTGAATACCTGAACAAAATCTGGAGTCCTTTTCTGGAAAGGCTGGACCACGAAGTCGTTGAGATGTGGAAGAATGCCGAATGGTCGACTTTCTGTGAAATGCTGCCAGAGTATGCCGCCAAAGGACAGGGCGAAGGCTTCATGCACGATACGGCGATGCTGCTGGGTGCCTTGGGCTGGTCTGACTATGATCAGCCGGTTGAAATCATCACACCTTATTTTGGCAGCTCCGGCACCGGTCAGATCAATGCTATATTTCCGGTTTCGCCGCAAAGCGGTGCCAAGGTCCCCCAGCCAAAAGCTGCCATGGGGAATGCCCTGGCTTATGGTGAAAGTCGCCTCTGAGGACTCAAGCAAAAGCAGCACTTGTCATTCCATCATCACCGGAAAGCCAGACTACTTAACAATAACAACAGGATGAGCATGCAAAACACATTAGCCAGTACCCAGGAAACTCTCGCCGAACTTATTGACAGGGGCAAGGTTTCAGCACAACAGATCATTGTTATTGCCCTTTGCATGATTCTCAACATGCTGGACGGTTTTGACATAACCGCCATGTCTATTGTTAACACCGCGGTAGCCAATGAGCTGCAGCTGACACCTGACCGCCTGGGGCTCATCTCCAGTGCGGCGTTATTTGGCATGGCCTGTGGGGCTATGTTTGTCGCACCGCTGTCTGACATTTTCGGCCGCAAGCTGGTGATTTTGTCCAGCGTACTGGCTGTCAGCCTAACCATTATCCTGACTGCAAACGCAACCTCCTATGCCGAATTCATCGTATTGCGCATCATCAGCGGTCTCGGGGTCGGCGCCATGCTGGCCAGTCAGGCTGCCCTGGCCATAGAGTACAGTCCGGACAAATACAAGGCGCTTTCGGTGACACTGGTCACGTCAGGCTATCCACTGGGCGGCATGTTTACTGCCGTGATCGGTAACTACATCATGCCCGAATTTGGCTGGCGCGGCATGTTCTGGTTCGGCGGCATACTGACCTTCATGATGGGTGTGCTGGTCCTGTTTTTACTGCCCGAATCACTGCAGTATCTGACCCGGCGGCAACCCAAAAATGCCCTGCAAAAAATCAACCGGATTCTGCGAAGACTCGCCAACACCGAATTTAGCGAACTGCCTGCTCCTGAAACATCGAATTCATCTCTAAAGCAAGGTTCAGCACTGGAAAATTTCAAGGGCATGCTGGCTGAAGATTACTGGAGAACCACACTACTGATCTGGACAACCTTTCTTTGCTGCTTCAGCACCATGTATTTCCTGTTTACCTGGATCCCGGCACTGATGGAGTATTCCGGCTTTGCGCCGGAAGTCGGCCGTTCGGCTTTTTTCTTGTTTAATCTGGGCGGTGTCATCGGCATTTACATACTGGGCATCATTTCCACCCGCTATAAGCTATCCAATATCATTTGTACCTTTCTGCTACTTTCGGGCGGATTTTTAATTGCATTTGCTGCTTCGCCGAATCAGCAGACTCTCCTGCTGGCACTAGTGTTCATGATCGGCCTTCTGTTCCAGGGGGGCTTCACTGGACTGTATGCCGTTGCTGCCAAGGTTTATCCAGTCGAAATCCGCAGTACAGGTGTCGGCTGGGCAATCGGACTGGGAAGGATCGGAGCTGTCATCGGTCCCGGTGTCGCCGGCTTCCTGATCGCGGCTGGTCTCAGCATGTCCGTAAACTTTTACATTTTTGCGGTGCCGGCAGTACTCGGCGGGCTGATTGCTTATCGCCTGCATGTCAGATAGCCTCGAGTCCTGCCAAACCTACTACATTGAAAACCGGAACATGATTATGCACTCTTCTCGTTTATTGGCTTTTACACTGCTTTTTGCTGCCAGCCCCTTGCTGGCCCAGAATCCTGCGCTGCGCTTTAATGCCGGCTCCAGTCTGCAATCCTGGCAGGATCCGGCTGTGCAGAATGTGCTGGCACAGTGCAGTGATCCGGCTGAACCAATGGCCATCCCTTTTACCCGCAGTGATCCGGCGGCAACCGCTATTGCCGAGCTTGAGCTGCCTGTCCTCAGTAGCGGCATCAACGGTATTGTTGCTGCCGGCAGTGCATGGGAACAGGTCTGGGCCTGGAACGGCAATAACGCGGATGGCCCGATTGCCACCGAGGACGGTGGACTGCTGTTTGCCAACAACGATGCCAGCAATGTCATTCGCCTGAATCCCGACGGCAGTTCTGAAATTGTCTATGCCAACACCAATACCGGAGGCGCACTGTCGCGTAACAAACAAGGCGAGCTGTTTGTCCTGAGCCGGGGCCTGAATCCAGGCATCATACAACTCGAGCCAGAACGCGCTGTTTTTACTGAGAGCTATCGCGGCGAACCCCTTGATTGTGTCGGAGGCATTGTCAATGATTTGGCTGCCGATGCCAAAGGTGGGGTGTATTTCACGATCACGGCAGCAGGTTTTTATTACGCCAATCCCGAAGGCGAAGTCACGCGCTACGGCGAGAATGTCGTCGGCACCAACGGCATTTTATTAAGCCCCAATGAAGATATCTTGTATGTCACCAACGGTCCCGTTGTGCTTGCCTTTGATGTTGAAGACGACGGCTCGCTGAGTAATCAGCGCGACTTTGCTACTCTAAGCAGTGGCGGCGGTGACGGTATGGCGGTGGATAATCAGGGCAGGCTTTATGTCAGTAATGGCAGTGGTGTGGATGTTTTTGGTACTCGCGGCAACTTTCTGGGTAATATCCCCGGCCCGCAAGGTTTGCATGGTGTGGTCTTCAGCGGTGAGGACAGGCGTTATTTATACGCCATTGTCCTGCGCGGTGCTTTCCAGGGCAGCCCGGATAACTGGATCATCCGCATGCCTGTTCAGACACAAGGTTATCTGGGGCGCGCCAAATAAAGCCCCCTTCAGCGATCAGACATGCGTACCACGCGGCGGAGTGCCGCGCTGCATGGCCACTTGTATGCCACGGTAGAATGTATCCAGATCCATCCGCATCCAGGGAACAGAAGACTGAAATTCGGCATGCAGTAAACCCTCTGCGTTCACCAGAAAAGCAGCTGGTTCGGCAAACAGTTCGGGCTCCTTGTCCTTGACACGTGGAGAGAGGAAAAGCCCCCAACTTCTGGCCTGCTCTTCCGTCAGACCATAAGCAAAGGGCAGTGAATCAAAATTCCATTCGTCCCGGGCCCGTTCAGCCCTCTCCCTGCTGTCCATGCTGAGCGATAAAAGCGACACACCGATTTCGGCAAAGCCAGCCATCATGGTCTGCAGCTTTTCCACTTCCGGCTGACAGAATGTGCAATGTACGCCACGAAAAACATGAATCAGCGTAAATTTATCCGGCTTTTGTTCCGATAAGCGCCAGCGCCCACCAGCCAGCAGTGGCACATCCAGTTCCGGTGCTTTGCTGCCGGGAATCAGACGAGCAGTTTGTCTCTGTCCAGCTGTCATTAGCGGATTTCTCCAAAGACTATACTGCCATTTTTGATAACCAGCTCGGGATTCCGTAAAACACCCATATCCAGTAAAGGATTGCCATTCACTACAATCACATCCGCGATCTTGCCAGCAGTTAAAGTTCCCACCTGCTCATCCATCCCCATGACCTGAGCAGCCAATCCGGTTGCACTATAGATGGTTGTCATCGGATCCATATTCAGTTCCTCCACCCAGGCACGCATTTCCTGCCACATGCCCTGCGCATGTGGGTTCCCTGACAGACCACCGTCCGTACCAAGCAGCAGGGTCACTCCGGCCGCCTGTAGCTGACTGATTTTGGTTTTGATGATATGGGTCGCCGCTGGAGCGGGGTCATAGTTCAGTAGTGAATTGCGGATATCCGCGGCAACATTCGCTGGCAAGCCCAGGTAATTTTCCGGATCATCGAGTAATTCCCTGTCCTCTTTGGCAGTACCAACCCGCAACTGCAGCCCAATGGTTGGCGTCCAGTAAAGATTTGATCCGCTGGCAATACGTGACTCAATCTGCTGTATCAGGTTGGCTGGAAAAGTCTCACTGCCAGTCCCGATATGCTGGAATTCATCGATACCACCAGCCAGACCGATTTCAATTTCGGCATCTGTTCTGCCATGTGCGGTAACCAGTAAACCCTGTGAGTGCGCAATACCGGTCACGGTACTTACATCATCCACACTGAGACCTTCGGCATTACTGACTTTCAGAACGTCTGCTTGCAACTCCACCAGGGCTCTTGCCTGAGTTGTGGCATTTGTCTGACCAGCAATATTCCGGCGGTAGTATTGTGCCCACTCGGGTGGTTGCGGGGTTAATTGCGGGCCTGCCGCATAAATGGTTGGACCCAGTATCTCGCCATTTTCAATCTGCTGTCTTATCAGAAAAACGGATTCCGGTGGTGCACCCAGATCCCTCGCACTGGTAACCCCGGCCTGCAGTAATTGCAAAGCCGTAGCTGGCATAATGTCTTCGGCAAAACGTGACGTATAATTCTCATGCCAGTAACGGTTATTGGTATGACCGGCATAGAGCAAATGCACATGCATATCCCATAAACCAGGCATGACTGTGCGGCCTTCGGTGGAAATCACCCTGTAATCATCAGGCACTCTCAGAATGCCCATCTGCCCTACTCCCGCAATACGCTCACCATCAATCAGTAACACAGTATTCTCAATTGGCGGCGCGCCACTTCCATCGATTAGCGTGCCACCGACCAGGGCAATTCGCTCGCCTTCAGAATTGTTGAGCACCGGGTTTTGCGCATAAAGCGGGCTGCCTGAGAAAAACAGTTGAACGATTAAGATGATGAGCGGTAACAAAGTGTTGGCGCTTACAGAAAATATCTTCATACACAGGCCTGCCTGTAAAAGAGGTTGAAGCGGGACGATTCTTACAACGCATGCCCTGTAGTAAAGTCTATTTGCTATGGGTATGACGCCCAAAAGCTTAGCGCTTTATTGACAGATTTACTATATCGTTGGTGGTAGTGGCAGGCTCCCTGCCTGCTCGCCTGGGACAGGGTTTGACGATGGTAATCCTGCTAGGTATAAAGCGCATCTATCAATAGCAAAGGTGGCTATCCTCCATGTTCGAGGGGTTTAAAAAGAAGTTTTTCAGCCAGCAAGATCTGAATATTAATTACCTTATCGCGGGTCAGGGTCCTCCTCTTCTGCTCTTGCATGGCTATCCGCAGACGCATGTCATGTGGCATAAAGTTGCGCCACTGTTAACTGATCAATTTACCGTAGTACTAAGTGATCTGCGTGGTTATGGTGACAGCAGCAAACCTGCATCAACAGCGGACCACAGCCCTTACTCAAAAAGAAACATGGCAAACGACCAGGTAGCGCTTATGGGCTCACTGGGGTTTTCAAGTTTTTGTGTGGCTGGCCATGATCGGGGAGGCAGAGTGGCCCATCGGATGGCCCTGGACCATCCTCATGTCGTTCAAAAGCTGGCGGTTCTGGATATAGCACCCACCTACACCATGTATAAAACCGCCGATATGGAATTTGCCAAGGCCTATTACCACTGGTTTTTCCTCATTCAAGCCTATGATTTGCCTGAAAGAATGATTGCTGCGAACCCTGCATATTTTCTTCATCAAAAACTGGGGCAATGGGGCCTGGATAGTGGCGCATTTACAGCAGCGGCCCTGGCAGAATACCTGCGTTGCATGACAGCGGAAATGATCCATGCCAGTTGCGAAGATTATCGGGCAGCTGCCAGCATCGATCTGGATCACGACCAGCTGGATATTGATCAGAGCAACAAAATTCAATGTCCCGTTCTGGCGCTATGGGGTCAGGGAGGCTTTGTTGGGCAAAAATACAATATCATCACGGAATGGAAAAAATGGGCTGCGCAAGTGAGCGGTTTTGCCCTGCCCTGCGGTCATTACTTAGCAGAAGAAGCCCCCACAGAAACAGCCGAGGCTTTGTTGCAGTTTTTCAGAAAAAGACCCTAGCAGCAAGGGCTCTTAAGCAACCTGACCTTTCCCGGCTGTTCCAACCAATGGCCATTTGAATCACAAAAAGAAACCGCCGAAGCGGTTTCTTTTGTTGGGCTGGTGGGCTGCCAGCCTCTTTAGATCTATAAAACGAATGCCCTGAATCTAGTTAATCCCTGATTTCAAAAGGCACCAGGTACTCATCTTCGTTTGGAATTCCTGATTTCTGTAACTTGAAACCCAGTGGCACCCTGGCCAAGGCACGGGGATCTTCAATCACTTCCACATATTCCATCGCCTCAAGTCCTCGTCGCACCAGAATTTCTAGGTACAGGTTACCGTCACTGGCAGAATAATCATCGGCGAGTGTCACCAGCGCATGAACCGGAGGTGAAACTTCACCGGGATTGATCACAAGCTGCTCCAGTTCAGTCGATGCTTCCAGCGACTCCCCCAAAATACTCAGGAGCACCAGTGGGTCGCTTGCATGCATGTTTTGGATCGTGAAAGACACTCTGGCCTGATTGGAGGCAGCGTCCGACATTTCCACATAGGGATTATCCACATATAGAAAACCTGGAAACAATTTGGGCCTGCCCAGAGCTGAGGGTTGTGCCAATAGGAACGCAACAGGGACAAGCCATACATAATTTAAGATTTTTCTTGCATGCTTTTTCATTTTTTCTCTCTTAAATTTAGTTAAGTATAAGGTAAGGTAATCCTTTCTGCCTGAATCCAGAATCGGTAAATTCGATTCTGAACGAAACTCCTAGGCCAAACATACCATAATTCGAATACCTAATATCTGATTTTTCATCAACTAACTGTGTAAAAGTGTCTATTCACATCCTGTTGTAGCTTCTCACCCCTCCCTAATCATAAAACCTGAGCATAAAAGACGCCGAAGGGGTTTCTGTTTCCTTCATATGGCGGTGTAGGTAGTCTACAGCGATACCTGCCCTGAAATTCGCTATTAGCCGGGTAATTTACAGGGATTTCCCTACACTTCTAGGTTATTCCAAGCATAAATTCCCAATATTTCTATAAAATTCAACATGTTGAAAGCATGAATTGATTTATTGCCAGTTTGATAACAGGGAAATAAGCTCAACTGGCTGCTTTCGGCCAAAAACGGACGTGAAGCTCTAATCTCATGATCAGGCAATAGACAACATCTATTAATTAGGGCTTTCAAAGTATTTTGAGTTTAGATTAATAAAGTCGACAAGGTTGAGGGTTCCACCTGGAATCATCATTTTCCCGTCTGAAATTGCTACTCGTAACATGATCAACAAGTAGATTAACTGGATCATGCACGATTGTAGTTACGATTAGCCAGTCATTATTATCAGGCCCACTGATGATATTAAAATATTCCTCCACAACCGTTTGTGAACTGGTCGGAGCGCCATTTTTTCTCAGCATCCCTTCAGTGAGATTATCAGTTTTTACATACAGTTTTCCGCTGTCAGGAAGGACCAAGTCAGTACCCTGAGTGCTGAATCCATTTTGCTCAAACAGAAGTTTAGTTCTGGCAGGATCAAAGCCTACATTGTATTGCCATTCAGCAACCGATAATCCTTGAAGGCTGGGGGCTATAGAGGTAGGAGCATTGGCAAAGTGAAACAGGCGGGTTTGCAGCCCAGAATCAGTGTCAATTCGTAATGTATCTGCGTCATCCCAGAAAATTTTTAAGCGTCCCGGTTCGCGCATTATTCTGGCTGCCCCGTACGCCACACAAGCCTGACCCTGATCCTCTAATGCATCTAAATTAGTAGCCAAAGCTTTTTCTTGTGCTTGTTGAGTCAAGGGGAGGCCGTCGAAATTCTCCCTTTGTGGCATCACCATTCTGGTGTGCCAGTCTTCAGTTACCACCGAAACCCAATTACCTGTCAGATCAATAGGAGCAAAGTGTTGGTAAAAAGAAATGTTTTCTTGTTGTGATTGCAGTGAAAGTGGCGACAACAAAAATAGAAATGCAGCGATGCTTAAAACTGAATATTTTTTCATAATAATTATCAATTTACTTTAAGCTGAATTCATTAAAGACGGCTTCTATAAACATGTCTACCGTCCAGCCAGGTTGGTTATAGTATGCCTCCCAACCCAGTAATGGCCTCGCAGCTTTAACCTGCTCGAGACTAAGGTTTTCTTCAACTATTAATTGTTCCAGGCGATCTCGAATAATATAAGTCATGTCTCGGTACTCAACCAAATCTGCTTCATCAGAAATAAAGCCATGGCCGGGAATAATATATGTTCCACCCTCCATTAAATCATCCGGTACCGTAATATCGAGCATGCGATCCAGAGCAGCAATACTTCCTGTGAATGTTCCTCTAAGCTCATAATTTATTAGAGGAAAAGCCTCTGTTGTATAAATATCACCACTGACCAGAACATTTGAACCTCTGAAATACACGACGCTATCACCTGATGTATGTGCATTCGGCATATGAATAATATCAATGGCCTCGCCATTAAAAGTAAAACTTCTTTGAGGCTCATAGTAACCATCTGTAGGCCAGGCTTCTTGCGGAAATAGTTGTTCACCTGCTTCATTTCTGGCAACACTCATTCCGAAGAGCAGGTTTTCCTGGGCGATGACATTTATTCTGGAGCCTTGTCCCTCTCCATCAGTCTGACCGCCGGGAAGAGGAGCAAGACTGGCGTTACCGCCAACATGTTGCTCGGCCATTGAAGTATTAATAATGTAACGAATTGGCTGGTCAGATATAGATTGAATGGCAGTAATAATTGCCTGTTCAAACCTTGAATCACCAGTATCTACAACCAGCAACCCTTGGTCGCCAGCCTGTACGGCGATGTTTCCACCCGCTCCTGCAATGAGCCAGACATTACCCTGAACATGTAAAACTTCAACGTCACCTTCCGGAAAGGGTTCGATTGGGCTTACCTGTGCGCTTACACCAAATGACAGCAATAACAGGATAGGAACAATGATGCTGATTGTATGTAATCTGATTGCACGGACTGATATGTTTTTCATCGTGGCAGGCGCTCCCTGAATTGAGGATAGGCAGTTTCCTCTCCACCAAGTATGACCTCAGGCGGAACCCCTATCTGGTCTGCATACTCTCGAATAAATGGGTTTTCGCCTGGCATGAAATGAGGCACAAAGTGCCTGTCATTTATTCCGACTTCAGAGCGAGGGAAGCATTGCTCAAAAAATGGGTTTACTCTGGATGTGCCATCCGCAGAGATACCGCCTCGATCTGCATTAGCTACGCCATATTGGGACATCAGGTAATCTGGTGCGACGATAAAGTCTGCAGACTTTATATAGGGTTCACTCAAATAGGTAGGATCTTCTACAAACCAGGTGATAGTTAAAATATCGCCGTTTCGTTGATAATAAGTAGTAACCTCGGCATCAGGACTGGTCACGGCTCCATTCCTGCGTACCCAGGCCCATTTCAGATGGGTAGTTTTTGTGACCAATATTTCATTTTCCCAGTGGCCGGTGGTAAATCCAGCCCAAGTATGGGGGGCATATTTTGAAGGGTGTGGCCTGCCATCCATCCAGATTACTCGATCAGCTTCTCTGAAAGTTCCACCGACAATTATTGCAACCAGGTAATGGTCTTCATCAAACTGAGCTGTAATTTTTGGCTGAGCCGGCCCCCAGAACGAATATGGGGTCGGATGACGCATACAGGTATGTTCAGGCACCGAAAGAATTGAGCTGTCATAACTAAGCGCTTTGGCCAAACCGTCTTCGGTTAGCGGTATACCCAGATAATCTACTAATGACGGCCCATCCGAGCGCTCCCTGGAGTCTTCAATAAAACCGAAGAAAGGAGAGCCCAACGCAGTGCCTTTTGCCGGCTGCATCCAACTACCCAGGATAGTGTCATTCTGAGCCTTTACTGGCACAGAGGAAAACATGATGAATATAGAAATGGCAGTAACGAGATATCTAAGCATAATTTCCAAGTATCCAGTGAACAACTTTCAATTATTGTATTATTTAGTTAAACAAAAAACATGGACAATAGCTAACTAAGAAAGACAGTCTGAGACACGATTATTATCTCATTTATTTGAAGTCTGCTTTGGATAGCAAACAGACGTCATGGATTAAAATGACCTCACTTGGCAATATGAGTCTAAGCGCTCTCGATTTCCTTTATCATAGACTGAGGATCAGTGTAATTTAGGCTGATATGCTTCAACTCATCCAAGCTGTAGACTGCAAGACTGGGGAAAGTATTCATCCCCATTTTCCGTGAAAGCTGAATCTCTGCCATCAAAAGTTCTTGCGTCGAGACATCATCAAGTTGCTTTGAAAACTGCTGGGCATCAAGGCCGATTTCCTTGGCCAATTCGATCAGTGTGGCATTTTCCGATGGGTTTCTAGCTTCCAAATAGTATGCTTTTTGAATTCGTGCTGTCATTTGCGGTTCAAACTCATCTCCCTGAATACGTGCGGCAATAACGGCACGGTTTGCCGGATAAGTGGAACGTTTAGGTGAGCATTTTTCCCAAAAATCAAAGTTAAAATGAGTCCCTGGTATTGTCTGTTCGATTCGCTTCCAGGTTTGTTGCAACATATCCCGCATCGCATCCGGCATAGGCAGATCGGTATCTGGTGCAAGTCCACCAAGCAAACTGCGAATCTGCATTTTTCCTGAAACTGCATCAAAAATCTCTCGTCGAGCAGGTTCGAATCCCCAACACCAGCTACACATTGGGTCATGGACATAAAATAAAGTATCTTGCAACAACACCACCTTTATAAGTAGCCAAAGATCCAAAGTATAAAAG
>Ga0181585_10001036_pt1 | contig 24214 bp, 14 predicted proteins | sample 071ome_29_FD_132469 | JGI IMG/M metagenome (GOLD analysis project Ga0181585, IMG submission 132469) | Coastal salt marsh microbial communities from the Groves Creek Marsh, Skidaway Island, Georgia - 071407BT metaG (megahit assembly) | ecosystem: Environmental > Aquatic > Marine > Intertidal...
AGAGTAAGATACGCAGAAACTCAAAACGCTACTATCAACACAGATGATGTTACAGCAGGCGATGAGGCTTTATCACCATTCAAAATTGGTCAAGCCTATTCAGGTGACACAGCAACCTCTAAAGGAGATGCAACAGCATCTAAAGAGGGTACTGGTGGTAGAGCAATGTCAATCCAAATCTTGAAACAAACGGTTGAAGCAAAATCACGTAAGTTACAAGCAAGATGGACATTCGAATCTGCTCAAGATGCTCAAGCACAACAAGGTATTGATGTAGAGGCTGAAATCATGGCGGCATTAGCACAAGAAATTACTGCTGAAATCGACCAAGAGATCATCACTTCATTAAGAACTTTAGCAGGTGCTCAATCATCTGGAACATACAACCAAGCGGCAGTATCAGGTACGGCAACATTCGTAGGTGATGAACACGCGGCTTTGGCTGTTGTTATCAACAGAGCGGCTAACAAAATCGCACAAAACACAAGACGTGGTGCTGGTAATTTTGCAGTGGTTTCACCATTAGCATTAACAGTACTTCAGTCTGCGACAACTTCAGCGTTCGCAAGAACAACTGAAGGTACATTTGAAGCGCCAACTAACCAAAAAATGGTTGGAACTTTAAACAGTGCGATGAAAATCTACGTAGATACATATGCGTCTGATTCAACAGACGTATTAGTAGGTTACAAAGGTTCATCAGAAGCAGATGCGGCGGCATTTTATTGCCCATACATTCCGTTAATGTCTTCTGGTGTTGTACTTGATCCAGGTACTTTTGAACCAGTTGTTTCTTTCATGACTAGATATGGTTATGTTGAGTTAAACAATACTGCTTCATCCTTAGGTAACGCGGCAGATTACGTTGAGACTATTGGTGTGTCTAACACATCTTTCAGTTAATCCGTAACTTGAATGATATACTAAAGGGGGCTTCGGCCCCCTTTTTTATTGACTTTTTCATCAGACTTGACACATAAACCAAAATGTGTTATAATTTCAACGTAAACTCGAACAAGGAAACAAATGAAAAAAATAGCACTCTTATTAGCAACTTTGTTGGTAGTATCTGCTTGTTCAATTCCAAAAAATCCAAAAGTTTCTTTTGGAAAAAAATGTATGGTAAAAGACGAAAGTGTCAGTTACTCTTACGTTTGGTTATATGACAAGAACACAGGATTACCTGCATCAGAAGAACAGTGTGAAGCACTTCCAAAAAAAGAAGAGAAGTAATCACAATGGACCTAATTCAGCCTTTGTTTTTGAACCAATCAGGTAGAACAGAAACGGCTGAATTAGGCGTAGCCAATAGTAGTTGGTCACAAACTTTTATCTTTGATGTAATTCAAAAAGACATAGACAAAGGTGTAGACAGTTTCTTACTGTTTATAAAACCAGACACAAAAACATGGACTCCTGATTGGAACTATCAAGCAGAGATGGTAGCCAAAATTAAAAAACAATTTCCAAAAATACAACTAATTGTAGATGTTTGTTTGTGTTCTACTTTGCCAGATGGTCACTGTAGAGTGATGGACAAACCGGACACCAGTGAAGCACTGTTGATTGATTTGGGTAAGAAATTAGAATCAGCAGGTGCAGATATATTGGCTCCATCAGACATGGGAGACAATACAGTACAAAATTTGAAAGCAGAAACCAACTGTGAAGTGATGGCATATGTAAAATATAGAAGTGTGTTCTATAGTTCATTCAGAAATCTAGCAGACAGCACACCAACCACTGAAAGAACATATCAGTTGCCTATCAATGGTGATTCAGGAATGATTGCCACAGCAAATAAATTTAGAAGTCAAAAAGCAGACTATCTTCTGCTTAAACCAGCACAACACAGTTTAAATGATTTAGGGATGATATCCATCAGTACATATAATCCTGTAGGATTGTATCAAGTGAGTGATGAATATCTAGGATTGCCAACAGTAGAGCATCAAATAGAAATTGCTAAAGTTTATCGCAAAGCAGGTGCTAAATTTTTAGTAACATATGGGGCAAGAGATATAATTGGTAAATTTTAATGGAACACGAAAAGATACTGATAGAATTTAAAGAATACATGGATAGACTTCAAATATGGAAGAAAAATCATGGGATATTCATCAATGACATAAAGAAACTGGAAAACACAATGAACAAAATGTATGATGAATACACCAATATTTTAGTTGATTATCGTAGAACCAAAAAAGACAGATACCTAGAAGAAGCCAATAAAGTGCTGTTAGAAGCCATAAATCTAGCAAAAAAATTCTCAAAAGTAGAACTATTGGCATCGCTCAGCAAACGATAAATACCTTTAGTTCAAACGAACTTTGGCATTATGTCAAAGTCTTATGCAGTAATAACCCACTGCGTACCGGATAGAACCCGGATTGGACTTCTAAAAATAGGAGAAAACAAATGGGAAGACCACTTAACAAAAGACTGTTCACAACAGCGGCTGGCGGTGCAACTGCTGGTGCAAATGAAATAAAAGTAAACTTTCACAATGGTACATCAGTTGTTGAAGGTACTATCGTAAGGCAAAAAGGATCTAAAAAATTCGTTGTTGCTGAGACTGGTGCCGCAGACACTGAAGTAACTTGTACGTTAACAACTGGTAAATTACCAGCGGCTTTAACGGCAGGTGAAATGTCAATTTCAGTACAAGGTGCTGATAACGAAACTTACGGTGTAAGTAAAATATCAGGACGTACATTGACAGTTGTGGCTCCAAGTGCCACTGGATCAAACGCATTAGACGGAACAAAACTCGCATGGGATTTTGCGGCGGCTAGTGCTGGTAAAGTACAAGTTGAAGAAGCAGGTGATGACGACGTTGCTAACACAGATGACGACGACTTCACAGCGGACGCATAATATAAAATACAGTTTAGGGAGTGGCAACACTCCCTAAATTATAAAAAACTATGGCAAAAACAGTTTATTTAGAAACAGGTGATTACAAAATTAAGGTAGCAAATGCCTCTAATGAGATAACATTAGATTCTGCTTTGACTCACATCACAGGCGATTTAAGAGTTGAAGGAGAAACAACCACTGTTAACACAACAAATTTAGAAATTGAAGACAACATAATTGTCTTAAACAAAAATGAAGCAGGTGCAGGTGTTGGTGAAGGAACATCAGGTGTTGACATAGACAGAGGATCTTATGCTAATGTACAAATAGTTTATGATGAATCAATTGCTTGGAACAATCCAAGCACACAAACAGTTTCACAAGGACCAGGATTACAAGGACCAGGATATGGTTCATTCAAAGTTTCATCAGCAGATGGTAATGACATTTTAGCATTAAGAGTTGCCAACATAAACAACACAAACGCAATTTATTTTGAACCAGGTGGAACAGGCACTTTGAGATTAGGTGGCAGTATTGCTCCAGCAAACTACATCAGCAGAATGAATGATGACAACGATATTCCAAATAAAAAATATGTTGATGATGAAATTAATGCTGTTGTAATTGGTGCGGCATTTCCTAGAATAGTTCAAGGTGACACAGAAGTAAAAATCACAGACAATAGTCAATCTGGTCAAACATCTAAAATAGAAGTTACTATTGATGGCACATTGTTAGGATTATGGGAACCTACAAGATTTGAAATATATCAACAAACCACAGATATTGGTAATGTCAGAATCGAAGGTGACACAATCAGTGGATTAAATTCAAATCAAGATTTAGAATTGGTAGCACCGGGCACGGGCTCAGTAAGGGCAAATGACTCGTTCGTTATCAACAATAGACCAAGTGTGCAGGATCCTGCTGTAGACCCGTTATACGACGCCAATGGCGTTAAATTGTATGCGAAATCACCATCTGGTGGCGATACAGGATTATATTTTGTAAATACAAACGATACAAGAGGAGAAGTGATCAGCAAAAACAGAGCACTACTTTTCGGATTATTATTTTAAGGAGAAACAATGGCAATAACAAACTCAGAAGTAAACGGAACAGTAGACGTTCTTACAGTGCCTGCAGGCAAAAGTTATGCTGTTACATCTATATTGATAACAAATGTTGGACCAGAAGATGGTACAGGTGGTGAAGACAGTAATTTCACATTGTACGCTGTTACAGGCTCTTACAGTTCAAATGCATCAATGATAGTGAACAACGCATTGCTACCTGGAGCAGAAACTTTTACACTAGATACAGAAAAAATAGTGTTGGGTGCTGGAGACTTTATCAGAGTTGCTCAATCAGGTGCTAACAACTTATCAGTTGTGGTCAGTTACTTGGAGGTGTAATGAGATATCTAAAACGTCAATCAACTAATAGAAGACTCTTAAGAGGTAAAGGTTTAATTTACACTCAGTACGAAGAAATTGAAGCACAATCTACAGGTGCTTTTTTGGTTCCTAAAGGCACTCAAGCACAACGTCCTGTGTCACCAACAGAAGGACAATTAAGATTCAACACAACATTAAGACAACTAGAAGTTTATGAATCATTAGGTGGCGGTGCACCTGTGTGGAAACAGTTTAGATTGTCTGAAGCACAAAATATTGTTGTACAAAATTTAAGTAATGGTGATGATACAGAAGTAAACTTTGGAATTCTAAATGATGGATTTGGATCAGGTTTAGGATATCCAACTTCACCAGAAAATATTTTAGTAATGGTTGAAAACGTTTTACAAATTCCAAACACAAATTACACACTAACACAAAATCCATGCGATGTGAACAGCAATATCATAAGTGCTGTGGCAAATTACAATTCTACAGGAGTTGGTGCTTTTATCAGTAGTAACACTGCTTTAATTGATTGGCAGTCAAAAGGTTATCATGTTGGACAAACTGTGGTGGTATCAGGTTCAGCAACAAATGACGGCACATACACAGTGTCAGCAGTAACACCATCACACTTGAGTGTAACTGTATTGTTGAACACAGAGGCAAACCTAGGTGGCGGAAACACATTTAACATGGATGGAAAAAGTTCTGTAACTGGAAATTCTTATCCATCAGGACAATATATTACATTTGGAACAGCAGTTCCAACGGGTAAACCAGTCACTGTTTTACACAACTTTGACAAATAATACCTTTACCAAATTTCAATAAATACTAAAAAAGGAGCACTATGGCTGTAACCAATGTAGGTAGAATATCAGGACCATTATTAAAAGCAAATCTTACGAGATCATCTGATTTGGCTTTTGAAACGGACCTATTATATATCGGACATACTAACGGTAGAATAGGTATAAAAAACGATGCTCCCACAAGAGATTTACAAGTAAACGGCAATGCTAGATATACAGGCGATTTAATTGCAACAAATTCAGCCACATTCGGAAACATAGAAATTGATGGTCTAACCAGTACATTCTCAACATTAACTGGTCCTATCAATATGAATGCCACTACAAAATTCCAAATGACTGAATTGCGTACAGGCAATTTAGCATTTACAAACAGTGGTATCAGAGCATACAACGGTCAAAATATTGAAATTAAACCAGGACCTGGTGTAGGAGGCGGTGCGGCAGATCCAGAATATAACAATGGTGCAATTAGTAATGTTACTGGTAACGGAAGTGATTTCTTTAAACGTGAAGTTACTGTTAACGGTGTAAGAATTATGGCGGCAGGTGGTGTTGGCGGACAAACAGCAGTACCAGATGCGTGGTTAGAAAAAGTAGCACGTATGTTTGAATTGTTTACAGATCCAAATGGAGCAGGTATTAATCAAACATTCCAAAGAAATTTAATTAAGAATCTAAGTGGTGACACAGGAACTTATCACGCAGGCTTACCGACTATACAAAGAGTAGCAAGAGGTGCCGGTGCTGATTACTCGCCAAACTTCCTAACTGATCAAGGCATTATTGATTGGAACCTAACTAACCTGTTTGATACACATGTTCAAAATGACATGGTGTGGTATTTGAATTCAACTGGTAGTGGTTATGGGGATGGTGATATAGACGCACAAGAAGTTATTGAACACGTATTCCACACACTACATATGCATGGCTTACCTGCAGATGATATAAAATTATATCAGTTCTTAGCCGCTGACTGGCAGACAGGTGATTTGTATGCCGCAATGGAAGAAGCATACGATGCCGGCAAGTGGGATCCATCAGGTTATCAATCTCCATCAGATGCTTGGAAGACAAACGCAGATGCATTTGAAGTAGCCGCAAAAGAATATTTGTTCCTACTAAACTTTGCTATGTTTGAATACACAGAATTATGGGAAGGCGGAAGTCTTGCTCCTGAATGGACAGATGACATGCGTACTCAAGCAGGCATTCAAACAAACAATCCGTTAGGTTATGCATTTCATAACACATACATTGCTCCGGTTATTAGTAAACCGTCACTTGCAACAATTAGAAGCATATTCCAAGATGGTAACACACCAGCACAAGACGATCCAAGTCTAGCAGGTGCATCAGGATATGTTCCAACTTCTGTTGGGTCACCAACAACAGGTAAAGTGATCATTCCAACAGATTTAAACACCACAGGAAATATTCACGCAACAGGAGATATCACTTTTGATGGTAATATTTTTATAGGAGGTGATGGTCCTGAAGACACATTAAGTTTCAACGGTGACATAGAATCTGATCTAATTCCTGATGTAACAGGCACTTATGATATTGGTTCAAACACACAACGTTGGGGAGATGTTCATGTTGGTTCAATGACTGGTCTAAATGACATTGTTGTTGATAACACTATTTCTTTAGCAGGTGTAAGAGTAAACTTAGGTATAGAAAACAAATGGTATGTGAGTACAAATGGCGCAGACAACCTAGCAGGTAATCACCCTAACTTCGCATTCGGCACAATACGTCATGCACTTCAATACATAGAAGAAAGTACAGCAGGACCACATGAACTACACATTTTGCCAGGCACATACATAGAACAATTTCCTTTAGAAGTACCGGCAAACGTAACAGTAAAGGGTTCAGGTATTCGTTCTGTAACAATCAAACCAAATGTTCCAGGAAGATATCAAGATGCGTTTTTAATGAATGATGCTTCTTCTGTCACTGATTTGACAATTAAAAATTTTCATTATAGTTCTAGTCTAGACAGAGGTTATGGTTTTAGATTTGCTCCTAATGCCGGCATAGTTACCAAGTCACCGTATATACAAAATGTTACAGTGATTACTCAAGGAGACACAAGAACAGCAACTGATCCAAGAGGTTTTGATTCAGGTGACGCAGGTAGAGGTGCATTGGTAGACAGTGATGTTTTAGACACAGCATCTCCAAGAGCGTCAATGTTGTTCAATGCAGTAACTTTTATCACTCCAGGAGCAGATGGTATCATTCTTAAAAATCAATCAAGAGCAGAAATTATAGATTGTTTCACATATTTTGCAGATACTAGTATAAAATTAGAAAGCGGATCAGAAGCAAGGATAATTGCATCAGCCAGCGTTTATGGAAATAAAGGTATCACTGCTGATGGTGTAGGTACAAAATGTTATGCTATATCACATAACTTTGCTTATGTAGGAACCGGCAAAGATGTAGAAAATGATGAATCTTTATGGAATCAAAACAATGAAACAGAAGAGACAAACAGTGGTAGAGTGTATTTTGTCAGTCAAGATCAAAGTGGAGATTTTAGAATAGGTGATAACTTCATTGTTGACCTAGCAAAAGGTACAACTTCAATAGCAGTGAATGAAGGTGACCTAGGTGCTTCAACTTTGACAGTGGGTGTACAAGGTAAACAAACACTTGTTGATGCTACTAAAATAGATGTGCCTAATTTTAGAATCTCAGACAATAAAATTTTAACGTTGAATAATGGATTAACGTTAAGTGCTGTTGGATCTAACAATGTTAACTTTAATGCCAATGTTTTAATGCCTAATGTAGATGTGTCAGGCAATGCTACAATTGGCGGATCGGGTATTAATTTTGGAAACGAAGCAGGCGACACTGTTGATTTTGCTATGGATTTTCAACAAGATTTATTACCAACAAACAACACTCAAAGCAACATCGGTTCACAAACAAAAAATTGGAAAACAACAAATTCAGCAAGAATTACATTAGATAATATTGATATTCATAACAACACAATACAAACCACAGACACAAACTCTCAATTAGAATTGAGAGCAAATGCATTAGGCAAAGTAAATTTAGAAGAGGTTGGATTCAAAACCACGGTTACTTCGGCACAAGGAGATATAGCATTCAGTGGTGGAGCAACAAGCACAATTATCGACAGCACAAATCATATTTTACTACCATCAGGAACCACAGTACAAAATCCTAATCAAGGAAATGCTATAAGATTTGATAACACAATTAATGAATTTGAATTATTTTCAACTGGTAAAATAGCACTGAACGGCATCAAAGATGGTGACAGAGACACTTACATCGATTTAAGCAATAATAAATTTACTTTTTATGCGGACAACTCTGCAATTGGTGAAATAGATGGTGCTGGAAATTTAATTGTTAACAGTTTTTCAAGTCAGGATCAAATTGCCATAGATGGCAGAACAGTTTCAGTGGGCAGTGCCTCAAATGCTCAAGCAGGATTCACAGCAAACGGCACAGGTAAAGTGGTGTTGGACACTGCTAATCTATCAATATCTGGCGGAGTGATTGAAAACAGCGTTACAGATGCAGATATCACTTTTACTGGTTTAGGTGTAAAACAGAATAGAACTGTACAGTTTGATACAGTGAATGGATATGTGGGACCTTTTGGAACTCAGGTACAAAGAGACGCCACAATACCGAGATTGGGTGCTGTATGGTTCAACACAGACAATGGTCTGTTGGAAGTGTATGCAGGTGCGGTAGATGGATGGGTCAGTTCAATTGGTGTACAAGCAGTGACAGTGACTGAAGAAATTGCTAACGATCTCAATGTGGTGTACAACCTCATATTAAACTAGTATAAAATTAACCTTGTACAATATAATACCGAAATACCGATAAATAATATTAATGCAGAATCAGACCAGATTCAGCAGGACAAACCGTGGTACAACCGGCGAAGAATCTATGAACAATGTAGGATGAAAATCAGGTTGGTGGGACAAGATCCCCGTGCTGTAAAGGAGAAACAATGGCTGTAGGTCGAATATCAGGTCAGCTCTTGAAGTCCAACTTACTGCGTAATGGCGCAGATTTGGCTTTCGAGACAAACTTGTTATACATTGATGTTAATAACAATAGGATTGGTGTTAAGACCGCTACTCCGCAGTATCCACTAGATGTAGTTGGAACAGCACGTACTACAAATGCTGAAGTTACTGGACAAGTAGATGTAGGAAATATCACAGTAACTGGCAACACAATTTCAACAACACAGTCTCAATTAAATTTTAACGCAGTAGATGGCATTGTCTACAACAACGAAATTCACGTAGATGATCTTATAATCAGAAACAACAGAATAGAAGCCACAGATACCAATCAAAACTTTGAAATCGTAACCAGTGGAACTGGCGTTGTAGACATTATAGGTAACACGGAAGTACAAGGAAATATTCACGCAACAGGAAATATTAGAGCGGACGGTAACATCACCATTGGTGACAGCGATACAGATTCAATCACAATCAATGCTGATATAACTTCAAACATTATACCGGATCAATCCAACACATACTCATTAGGTACAGCATCAAAACGTTGGAATGAAGCATATGCCAACAACTTGACTGTGGATAACTTAACACTATCAGGTAACATTACAGTACAAGGACTGAACTTAACAGCACGTCCAGGTAAAGTAATATACGTTGCCACAAACGGTGATGACAGCAATTCAGGAACACACCAAAATGATCCTTACGCAACAATAGAACAGGCATTATCGGTTGCTGTTGCTGAAGACCATGTATACATATATCCAGGAACATACACAGAAGATTTTCCACTAACTATTCCTACAGGAGTTAGTATAAGAGGAGATGGACTAAGAGCAGTAAAAATTCAACCAAGTGCATTAACCAATACAAATGACGCTTTTATATTAAACGGTGAAACCACTATTGAAGATTTAACTATCACTGGCTTTTATTACAACAGTTCAGCAAACACCGGACATGCTTTTAGATTCAACTCAACAGGTGCAGATGATTCAACTGGTTTCCAAGTTATAAAAAGATCGCCTTACATCAGAAATGTAACAGTACTCACACAAGGTTCAGTCACCACAGCACAGGATCCAAGAGGATTTGGTTCTGCTGATGCTGGTAAAGGTGCACTTTTAGATGGTTCAGTGGCAACGCCAGCATCAAACGAAGCAGGTTGTTTGTTTCAAAATGCAACATTTATCACACCAGGTGTAGATGCAATCACACTTACAAACGGTGTGCGTATTGAATGGTTAAACTCGTTCACATACTTTGCGGCAAGAAGTATCTATGCTGTGGATGGTACAAGCGGTTTTGCTGAAGATGGCAAAACACAATTAAGAGTTTCAGGATTTTCAGGCACACCTGTAGCGGCAGGACACGTAATATCTTATTATGACACAGATGGAGTAACGCAACTAGCATCTGGCACAGTTGAATCTGTTGACAATGGTAAAATAATTATTGATGGTAAGTCTACTGGATTTGCTATGCCACCAGAAACAACAGGAAAACAAATCACAGCCAATGGTGATGCTAAATTAGATACATCTGTTTACAAATTTGGACAATCAAGTTTACTTCTTGATGGTGTAGGAGACAGTGCATCAATAGGAACAACAGCAGACTTTGGATTTGGCACAGGAGATTTTACAATAGAGTTTTGGGCATACCCAACAACACTTCAATCAACAACAGTATTTGATTTTAGAAATAACACATCAATAGAATATTCATTGATGTTGTACATGACAAACAATGGACCTAAACTTTATGTGAACGGTGCAGATGTTATCATAGGCAGTCAAGGTTTTAACTTAAACACTTGGACACACTTCTCATTAGTAAGAAGTAGTAACACAGTGACAATGTATGTGGCAGGACAAAACGTTGGTTCGGCTACTGTTGCTAATGATTTAGGTGCGGCGAAACCGCTTGTGATGGGTAACAATTATGATGCCAACAATGGATTTATTGGAAACATAGATGACTTTATAATTTACAAAGGTTCAGCAATACGTTCAGGAAACTTTACTCCACCTACAACAGAAGCGATAGGAAACAATGACACAGTGTTAGTAAGTAGATTTAATGGACCAAATTTATCAACTACATTTTTAGATACTAATATTCCTATTCAAGATATTAGATTTTCAACAGGAGCAACAGCAACAAACTTTACACTTGTTGATTACACAGACTTTGGTGCAGAAGTTAGATCAATAGCATCAGCATCAATCTACGGAACATTTGGTGCAGTGGGTGACGGTGTTGGTGTAAAAATGTATTTGATTTCACACAACTTTGCTTACATTGGAAATGATTATGAAGTAGACAACGATGCTACAACAGTTATTCAAGCCAATGAAGTTGTAACATCAAATGATGCTAAAGTTTACTATTCATCAGTTGACCACAAAGGAGACTTCAGAGTTGGTGATCAATTCCATGTAAATCAAGAAACAGGAGAAGTAAACTTTACATCTGCTTCATTAAGCATTGACGTTGATCAAGCATTAACATTTACATCGGGACCAAATGTTACAGTAATATCAGGTGATAAAGTTGAAACAGGAAATGTACAAATTTCTGGAAATACAATTACAACAACTTCCGGAGATTTAAATTTAGATTCTTTTAGTAATCAAATTAATATACTTGATGATGTAAACATTACAGGAAATTTAGATATCACTGGTGACATTACTATTGGTGGTAATGTAACTATTGGTGACGAGACAACAGATTCAATCAATATAACAGCAGGCATAGGTTCGGATATTATTCCAGCACAAGACAACACTTACAATGTTGGTTCAGCAACAAAAAGATGGAATACAATATTTGCCAATCAAGCACAAATTGACAGTATTAATATTACAAATAATGTAATTACATCCAACAACACAAATGCTGACTTAGAATTAAGAGCAAGTGGTACTGGATCTGTTAGAGTTGAAAACTTTACAGTATCTGGTGACACAATAACAAATGATACAGGAGACTTTATTGTTAATCCTGCTTCTGGTGTTTTCAGAGTTGATGGTACTGGATCTGTAAGAATTCCAACAGGCACAACTGCTCAAAGACCAGGTTCACCAACAGCAGGAATGATGAGATACAATACTGATGATTCAGTTTTTGAAGGTTACAATGGAACAAACTGGCTGGCTTTATCTGGAGTTTATGATCTAGACAAAGACACATACATCACTGCTGAAGCAACACCAGGCACAGACGATGATACACTTAGATTTTATGCTGGCGGAGTTTTGGTAGCAAATGTTAACCCAACAAGATTTGATGTCACATCATTACAAGTTGATGACATCACAATCAGTGGAAATACTCTTACAACCACTGGAACTGACCAAGATTTGATACTAAATGCTCAAGGAAATGGTAGCATTAGAATTGAAGACTACAAATTTGAGGGAAATGCGATAACTAATATTATATCTGCTCCGATTGTGCTTAGAACAACAGGACAAGGGTATATTGATGTGTCAGATTCTGGCGGATTTGTGCTTCCAGTGGGAGTAACAGCAGACAGACCGCTGGTGCCTGTAACAGGGATGATACGTTACAACACCGCTGATCAACGTGTTGAACTTTATGATGGAAACCAATGGGGATCGATCGCAGGTTCGTCAGGTGCTGTAAGTATTATTGACGCAACAGAAATAGCAGTGGAATATGCACTGTTTTTAGGATAGGAAAAATATGGCAACAAATTTTAGAAACTCTGTAACAAAAAGTATAGGAACTGTTACTGTACCCGTGTACGAAGCATCTCCAGGATCATACACAACAATTATTGGAATGGTTTTGGCAAACTTGACAGAATCAGTAGTAGAAGCCAGTGTAACACTGACAGCAACACCAGATTCAGTAACAGGTTTTATTGTAAAAGATGTTTTGATTGCTCCAAACTCTAGTTTACGTGTGTTAAACTCAGGAGAAAAATTAATTGTAGCAAGTCAAAACAGTTTAAATGTAAAATCAAATATTAACGACTCACTTGATTGTGTGTTAAGTTATGTGGAGATAACATAAGATGTCAAATACAGTTGGTCAGGATACTTCAGTATATCTAGCAAATGGTATCAAAGACAGATACTTTTATGGATTACGAAGAACAGACGAAGGAACTTTATTCATTGGTAAAGTTGATCAACTGGCGGCGAACGATCCTGTAAGCATAAACAATCCAGGAAACATAGATGACAACTTTAAAGAATTTGATCAAGGTTATGATTTTTATGAAGGAAGAGATCTTAATCATGATAAACCTTTTAAAAATTTAAGATACGAACAATTTAGATGGGACGATGTTAATCTAAATTATTATATTAATTCAGAAGGAGAACTAGTTGTAAGAATAAACAGTAACGTTGGTGATGGAGAAATAACTTATCCACAAACTGACGAAACTGTAATCAGAGAAACAACTATATTCACCATGGATAAAACAAGTTACTTAATGGACAGTAACGAAATAACATTCGATAGAGGATAAAGTAGGAGGAATAAACGAATGACACGACAACTTATAAACACTGGTATACTTCCAAATGACGGTCAAGGTGACTCGTTAAGGACTGCTGGTGGAAAAATGAACAACAATTTCGAAGAGTTGTACACGGCTCTTGGAAATGGCACGACATTGACAGTGGTCAATAATAATTTGATCACAGCCACAGGTGCTAACAAAATAACTTTTTTATATCAAAATTTGACAGATTTACCAGATGCGGGAACGTATCATGGAATGTTTGCCCATGTACACGGTGAGAATGCCTCCTACTATGCTCACGCAGGTGTTTGGGTAAAACTAGCAGATGCGAATAAATCTATCGGAATGTTTTCAGATGTTGACTTAACAGCAACACCAACTAACGGACAAGCATTAGTTTATGATTCAGGTTCACAAACTTGGAAACCAGGTGATGTTTCTTCAGGTGGTGGTGGCGGTGGCTCAGGTGCAACTAATTTCCTTGGCTTAACAGATACGCCAGCATCATATAGCGGACTAGCAGGTGGCTTTTTACAAGTTAACGGCACAAGCGATGGTTTAGAAATTGTTGCGGCATTTTCAATTGACAAATTGTCAGACGTTGATACAACAACAAGTGCGCCGAGTTCAGGACAAGTTCTAAAATGGAATGGTACAAAATGGGTACCTGGAGATGATTCAACATCAGGTGGCGGAGCCGCTGATGCTGGAACACTAGATGGTTTAGATAGCACATACTTCTTAAACTACAACAACTTGAACAACAAGCCAACTATTCCAACGTCGATCACAGATTTAGCAGACACTCCTTCAACACTGTCAGGTTCAGGTGGAAGATTTGTTAAAGTAAATTCAACTGGTACAGCCTTAGAATTCATTGCTGACGCAGGTGGTGGAGCAAGTGCTTTAAACGATCTATCAGATGTAACAATTTCTAGTCCAGCACAAGGTGATGTGTTGTATTATGATGGTTCTGGTTGGGTAAAACAAAACGGTCCAACAATGAGATGGAGCATTGGAGCAAACGGTTCATCAGACTACACATTTAGTGGTCCTGGTTTTCCAACAACAACTAATGACCCTGTACTGTATTTGATGAGAGGTCACACTTATGTGTTTGTGAACAACACTGGTTCTAGTCACCCATTTGCGATTAGAGTTTCTAATGGTGGTTCATCATACACATCAGGAGTAAGTGGTTCTCAAAACGGAACACAAACTTTTACTGTGCCAATGGATGCACCAAGCACATTGTATTATCAATGTACAATCCATTCAGGCATGGGTAACACAATCAACATAGTGAGTTAATAGATGGCACAGGTATTTGGCGTAGGCATAGACGAATTACAGAAAACACTAGCAAATAGTAGATATTTCTATGGGTTACGTAGAACAGATGCCGGCGAATTATACATGGTAAAATCCGATCTATTAAGATTAGAAGATGGTGTTCAGTTGAATAGACCAGGCAATATTGATCAAAATTATAACAATTGGAGTAGAGGTGAAGATTTCTTTGAAGGCAGAGACCAACAGCACAGAAAAGTTTATCCAAATCTCGTGTATGAACAGTATAAATGGGACGGAAGAAACCTATTTTACTACGTCAACAGTGAAGGAGAATTAGTATTAAAAGTTAACGAGGCTCACACATATGTAGGATATGTGGAACCTTATAGTAGTTAGGAAATAAATACATATAGGAATTAATCAATGGCAGATTTTCGAATAGATAGGATAAGATTTAGATGGAGAGGTGATTGGTCAGCCAACACTCTTTATGTAAAAGATGACGTATTAAGATACGGTGCGAAAGTTTTTGTTTGTGTTGAAGTACACACTTCTGATACAAACTTTTACAACGACTTAAACAACACAATTCCAAGATGGGTACAAATGATGGACGGTCAAAGTTGGACCGGCGATTGGGCACCTTCTACTTTTTACAAAATTGGTGAACTGGTTAAAGTTGGTGGTTTAATTTACAAATGTATTGAAGGACATATTTCAAATGCTGATGCCAACAACGGTGTATTAGGCGATGAACTGAAATGGGTTTACTTTGCTCGTGGAGAAGACTATCAATCTGTTTGGCAACCAAACACATTGTACAATGTTGACCAAACTGTAATTTACGGTGGTTCAATTTGGAAATGTAACACAGCACACACATCTGCTTCAGCAGATGATGGATTACAATTCAATGCGGCATACTGGGATCAATATTCAAGATCAGATAACTTTAGAGGTGATTGGACATCAAACACTTTATACTATCCAGATGATATTGTGTACTATGGTGGAACAGTATTTAGATGTACAACAGGACACAGATCTGCTCAATCAAATAAATTTGTAAATCCAACAACCACATACAACGGTGCATCAGGAAGTGGTTTCCAATATTTTATTTTTAAAACTGGAGCAACATACAATATTAAAGTTACAAATCCTGGCAACACTTATCTTGCTTCAGAAACATTCACAGTTTTAGGAACACAACTAGGTGGTCTTACACCTGACAATGATGCTACAATCGTAATTAACACTGTAAACGCAGGTGCTATTGAAACTGTTTCTGTAAACGGAACGGCTAACGATGCCAACGATGGATTAGAAGCAAACAGTGGACAATGGGAAACTGTTTTCACAGGAATTAGATACAGAGGAGACTACACTGTTGGAGAAAGATATGCGGCAGGTGAATTAGTAAGATGGTCTCCAGGTATGTGGCAAGTGACCACAGGACACTGGGCAGTAGACCCACAAATGGTTGAAAGTAATTTCAGCCTATGGGTACCAGGTTTAGAATTTGAACAACTATGGAGTATATCACAATACTACCAACAAGGTGATGTTGTCCTTTATGGAGGATACACTTACGTTGCTCTACAAAGTAACATTGGTGTTCAACCTGCTGTTACAGACGCAACAGGCACATGGGAATTACAAGTTGTAGGATACACATTCAAAGGTGAATGGCAAGCAACTTATATTGTGAACAATGCTGTAGAAGACTTTCCATATAAGACAGGTGACGTGGTAAGAGCAGGTGGTGACTTATACATAGCAGTAAAAGACAATGCGAATGTAGATCCATCAACTAGAAGTGTGTATGATGAAGGTACAGATAGTCCATTCCCATGGCAATTACTTGTTGAAGGTTATGCTTTCAAAGGTCCTTGGAAAGAAACAGATTTAAACAACATTACAGGTGAATCAACTTATTTCCCAGGAGATGTTGTTACAGTAGCAGGTACACTTTATAAATGTATTTTAAAACATGAAGCAAATTCTTCAGATGCTAAACCACCGTTAGATTTTGAATCAGAAAATGTTGGTCCTTATTGGGTATTATTAGCACAAGGTCATACTCCAAACGTATTGGAATATCCTGGAGATATTAAAACACAAAACGAAGATTCTACAAGATTAAGAATAGGAATTGGACAACCAGGACAACTTTTAAAAGTTGGATCAAACGACATTCCTTTCTGGGAAGATTTTGATGTTACACCAAAAGTATATTATGTTGCGCCAGATGGAGTTGATTCAGACACTAGAGGTACTCAATTAGCATCACCATTCAAAACAATCAAGTATGCTTGTGATTACATCAACGGCGATTTAGCCGCAAGAGCACCAGCAACTATTTTTATTAAAACAGGATTATATCAAGAAATACTTCCTATCACAGTTCCAAGAGACGTGGCACTTGTAGGTGACGAATTAAGAAGCACAGAAGTTAAACCAGCACCAGGTTATGAAACTGGTTACAACATGTTCTTAGTCAACAACGGAACTGGTATTAGAAATATGTCTTTAAGTGGACTAACAGGAACATTAGGACCAGTCAACCAATACGGAACAAGAAGACCAACAGGCGGTGCTTATGTGTCATTAAATCCTGGTTCAGGTCCATCAGATGCGGCGGCTTGGATCACAACTAGATCATGTTACGTACAAAACGTATCTACATTCGGAACAGGATGTATTGGTATGAAAGTTGATGGAGATTTACACAACGGTGGTAACAAATCAATTGTTGCCAATGACTTTACACAGGTAATTGATAATGGTATTGGCTTCTGGGTTAACGGTGAAGGTAAAGCAGAACTTGTATCTGTATTCACGTATTACTGTCACATAGGTTATCTTGCTACTGACGGTGGTAAAGCAAGAGCAACCAACGGTAACAACTCATATGGAGATTTTGGTTCAGTGGCTGAAGGTGTAACACCTACAGAAACTCCTATCACAGCAAAATTCAATAACAGAACGCAAGAAGCTCAAGTAGATGCTGTGTACAATGATGAAAACGAAATATTTGCTTTTGCGTATGATCACGCAGGACAAAATTATTCATCTGCGAACATAACAATTACAGGTTCAGGTGAAGGTGCCGCGGCAACAATTAATTATGAAAACACGAGAGACGGTGCAGTAAACAAAGTAAGAATTTTAGGTCCAGGTGACTCTACACCTGCAGGTGGTGCCGGTTATACAAGTAAATCAGGACCAGCAATAACAGGTACAGCAACAACAATCCAACTTAATGCTCAATTCCAAGGCACATCAGCACAAACAGTTGGACAAAGAATTTACATTTGGGAAGGTACAGGCAGAGGACAATACGCAATTATTGAATCTTTTGATGAATTGACAAAAACTTGTACAGTTAAAAAAGAATTTGATAACACACCAGGCTGGCAACATTTCTTAGGTGGATTTGCTATTGAAACAGAATTAGATCCTTCAACAAAATATTTCATTGAACCAAGAATAACTTTTAGTGAACCACCATATGCTAATTCTTCAACATCTATTCCATTAAATGGTGAATATTTATTAGGTGCATCAAGAAGAGTTTCTTCAACAAACGTTACTGTGTTGTTAGGAAATGGCAGAGGTTTAAGATCAGTAGATTCTACTAGTTGGACAGTGTGTAACGGTGTTCCAACTCAAAACTGGAACAGTTTAGAAGGCGGTGCTAATAACTTTATGGCAACATCTAACACAGGTTCATTAGCAAGATCTCAAGATGGTGCTAACTGGAGTGACATATCAGGTAACATAGGTGCTGATATATTCAGAGGTGTTGTATGGGAGAATGTATCAGGTCAATGGGTAGTAGTTTCAGAAACAGGTGTGGTATACATATCTGGAGATGAAGGAAACACATGGACTTCACAACAAGTTGAACCATATGATGGATCAACACCAGTGTTCACAAAAATTGCGGCAGGTAATGGATTAATTATTATCGGTAATGACTTTGGACAAACTTGGGAATCAGTTGACGGTGGTACAACATGGGAACTAGCGGCAGACATAGGCGGTGAAAGATATCTATTACAACACTTAACTTTCACAGGCGATAAATTTATAGCATCAGTACAAGACTCACCATTTGATGATTCAACATCAGCAAATAAATTCTTTGTATCAAATGCCAATGCGGCACAAAGTTCTACAAGTGCTATTACAGTTTGGACGGAATCAGAAACACCACCACACACAGGACCATACACAAAAGTAACAAGTGCTCAAGGTACTTTCATTGCCATCACAGGCAATGGTGAAGTGGCTTATTCATATGATGCTGTGAGTTGGAAACAATTGGCAAATTTATCAGGAACCTATACAGGTATTGTAGGTGGCAGATACAATGGTGGTTATTTCATTCCGTTGAAACAAGGCACAATGTCAGATTTAACTGTATTGAAAAAAGGTGCTCCACCTTTATGTAGAGTAATCACAAATGCTGGAAAAGTTTCAAGAGTACAAATTTTAGATCCAGGTTCAGGTTATTCAACAGCACCTACTGTAACAGTAACGGATAACGTAAACACATTAGATGTTGCCTTACAACCAAGAATAGCAAGTGGTGTACTAGGACAACCGACATTCACTAACAGAGGTACAGGATTTATAAATGTAACTGCAACAGTAGATGGAGATGGATTCGCCGATGAATATCAAGTTGGTAAAGTTGTACAAATTAAAGAACTATCAAGAGAACCTGGTCCAGGTGACTTGTTGTACATTAACGGTATCGGTGATCAAATTTATAGAGTAACACAGATTACAAATGTACAAGGTGCGGCTCCTAACTTGTCAGCACAATTTAGAATATCACCTAGTTTAAAAGAAAATGAATCACCAGATCATGACACAGAAATTACAATTAGACAACAATACTCTCAAGTACGTCTAACTGGACACGACTTCTTAGATATTGGTACAGGTGGATTCACAACAACAAACTATCCACAAGTTTATACAAACGCAGGATTTACAGAAGGCTATGAAGCACAACCTGCCAGAGAAACAGCAAACAATGGTGGTGGTAGAGTGTTCTACACATACTGACCAAGATGGTAACTTTAGAGTTGGTGAATTATTTGAAGTTGAACAGGCAACTGGTATTGTTACACTTAACGCAGACTTATTCAACCTACAAGGTTTATCAGAATTGGCACTAGGTGGTGTTGTATTAGGTGGTACAGAAGTTGTAATTAGAGAATTCAGTACAGATCCTACAATGGCGGCTAATTCAGACAATGTTGTACCAACACAAAAAGCGATTGTAACTTATATTGGTTCAAGAGTATCGGGTGGTGGTGCTAACTTGAATGTATCAGGATTTAGAGCAGGACAAATTAAAGTAAGAAATAGAGAAATATTCAATGAAGCATTTCCAGAAACAGGACAAATTGTTATTGATAGAGTTGCTAAATTGAATGGTGGTGTTGCTGGTTACCTAATGGCATTGAACTTTTTCACAGGTGGAGTAGCAAGTACAGAATTGAACGAAGGAGATCAGGCTAGTGCTATTGACAGTTCTAACGGATATGGCTCATAATGATAAATAACTACAATAAGAGGATATATTAACCCATGGCTGAGTTTAAATTAGGAAGAATACGTTTTGTTTGGAAAGGTGCTTGGTACACAGGCGCACTTTATTCTGTTGATGATGTTGTAAGATATGGTGGTAGAACCTATATTTGTGTAGTAAACCACACTTCTGCGGCGGAATTTCAAAATGATTTAACAGCGGCAAATTGGGCATTGATGTCCGATGGTCAAGAATGGAAAGGTGACTGGAATGTTAACACAACATACAAACCAAATGATGTTGTAAAATATGGTGGTTACATTTATATTTGTAACACAGGTCATACATCCAATACAGATGTTAATGTAGGTCTAGAAGGCGATTTAGCAAAATGGGATCTTTTCATTGAAGGTTTTGATTACAAATCAGATTGGGCAATCAGCACAAGATACAAAGTAAACGATTTAGTTAGATACGGTGCAACTGTTTATCTTTGTGTAACTGAACACACATCTGCGGCAACAACAGTAGATGGATTAGAATTAGACATTGCCAAATGGGAAGTATTCGCAAAAGGTTTTAATTGGTTAAATGCTTGGACAATAAACACAAGATACAAACCTAATGACACAGTAAGATATGGTGGACAACTTTATGTTTGTATTACAGGACACACATCAGCGGCAACTGATGCTTTAGGATTAGAAAATGATCAAGCAAAATGGCAATACTTACACAAAGGTATTGAATATTTAGGTGCATGGGTAACAGCAACAAGATACAAAGTTAATGACGTTGTAAAATATGGTGCTAACCTTTGGATAGCAACTGCGGCTCACACAGCAGGTGCATCATTGGCGGCAGACGAAGCCAATTGGGAAATTTTTATTCCAGGATTAGAATTTGAAGATTCATGGGATTCAGCAACATTATACCAACCAGGTGACATTGTTACTTACGGAGGTTATCAATATGTTGCACTTACAAACAATAATAACGCAGTTCCATCAACACAAACAAGTGATTGGGATTTATTTGTTACAGGTTTCAGTTTAAAAGGTGACTACAACAACGGTACGGCTTACAAAACAGGTGACGTGGTTAGAGTTGGTGGTACAACTTATATTGCTATCGCTGACACAACAGGAAACAGACCACCAAGTGTACTACACTGGGATAAACTAAACGAAGGTTTATATTGGAAAGGTACTTGGTCAAACGCAACTGTTTATGACAAAGGTGACATTGTAAGAGGATCAGTAAACACAGATACATCTTATATTTGTGTTACAGCACACACATCAAACAACGTTGGTCCATCAACAATTAACCAACCAGACTATGCACCAGGAGTTGGTGTTGATACATCTGTTTGGGAATTGTTATCGGGTGGTCCAGAAAATGATGTGTTATCAGCAGAAGGTGACATTTTAATTTATGGTGCTTCAGGACCAGCAAGATTACCGATTGGTGCTTCAGGACAAGCACTTGTTGTTAATGCGGCAGGTACTTTACCTGAATGGGGATTTGTTGGACAAATTGATCAAGTTTACTATGTTGGTCCAAGTGGTGTAGACACTCCGGCTCCAAATGCAGGTGTTACACTTGATGCTCCATTTAGAAGTGTAAGATACGCATTACATCAAATAGATTTAGGACCAAGAAATCCACAAGGTGTAAACTTATTAACAAGAAACAAAGCATTCATACAGGATGAAACTATTGCTTGGATCAATGCTCAAATTGCTGGTAATATTTCACCATTCACAAACGCATTTACTTACAATGCTACAAAATGTAGAAGAGATATAGGAATTCTTATTGATGCTACAATAAACGATTTACGTAAAGGTGGAAATGTTGAATCAAGAAAAGCGGCATTGAGTTATTTCACTCCAGCAGGCGCTTCATATGTGACAGGACAAGAGGCTGAAACTGCGGCGGCAATTGTGAGAGCGGCATACATTGCTCAACAAGTAATTGCTAATTCATCTTCTTACACACCATCACAAGGTACAACTTTACAAGTTTCAGATTTAACAAAAGTGGCAGAAGCAACTGTGTCTGCTGACATAGAAACTTTAATGACACTTTCATCAGATGCTATTACAGCCGGCAACGTAAACAGTGTGCCAGCAAAAGCATCACCACAAATTACTTTAAATGTAAAAACTGGAATATACAACGAAATACTTCCAATGAGCGTTCCACAAAATTGTGCTGTGGTTGGAGATGAATTAAGATCAACTAACATCAGACCAGCAGGTGCTTTAACACCAAGTGGTGATGTTCAATATTCATTACAAGGTATTCAACGTTTAGAAGCAATTATCAGTGATGTTATTCAAAACAATGCTGTTTCAGTAACACCATCAGGTGGTGTTGTTGGAGTTCCAACAGGTGCTTCATTAGGTTATCAAGGTGCTGGTTTAATTGAAGGTACTGGTACAGTTAACTCAACGTCAACTGGTTCAGGTACAGGTGCTACTTTCACAATAAGTACAAATGCTTTTGGTTTCCTTACAGCATTAGCAGTTGCGTCTCCAGGACAAAACTATGTTGCTGGTGATTCAATTACTATTCCTTCAACAGAATTAATTAATAATCCAAGTACTGGTGACACAGCACTAGGTGAAAATGTTACATTTACAATTTCTTCAGTAACATCAGGAAACACAATTACACAAAACACAGCAGTGCCGGCAGGTAGTGCGGCGGCAGGTAGTGCGGCGGCGGCAATTGTTGACAACATTGAAAAATATATTGATTTCAAAATCAACGCAAACGGTACTGAACCAACATTAACAGGAAGTAGAATTCCTAACACAGATGCTGGTTACACAGATGCACGTTTAAGATTATTAGCAAACAGAGACTTTATGGCAAGAGAAGTAGCAGAATTTGTGAAAAGAGCAAATCCAGGTTACACTTTCAATCAAACAGACTGTGAAGACGATGTTAAAGATTATGTAGATTCAATCATTTACGATTTACAATACACAGGAAACTACATGGCACTAAAAGGTGCTAAATGGTATGTTAACTCTGTATCAGGCAGTACAACTTCTGATATGTTCTACATGAGAAACGCAACAGGTTTAAGAAACTGTACAGTACAAGGACTAACAGGTTCACTGGGTGCGGCAAACAGTTATGGTACAAAACGTCCATCAGCAGGTGCTTTTGTTTCTCTAGATCCAGGATTTGGTACGAAAGATACAAGTGTATGGATTGCTAACACAACTTCTGGCACAGGTCAATTTACGCCAACTGCGGCAACATATGATCCTACAACAGGAGTAATGGTCCTTACAATTGGTTCACACCAAGTATCACCAGGTGATACAGTAAGATTAACAACTGGTTCAATCACTTTCTCAAGCAGTGGTGGAAATCAAGTGCTTCCACTTGCTTCACAAACTGGCGCAGGTGCTGAATTATTAGTTGATGACACTAGTTTGACAACAATCACAATCAATATTGGCACAAACACAGAGACATCTGCACACACATTTGTTAGTGCTACTGCTAATTGTGTACAAGAAGAATCAATTACAAGATTAGGTGGTAGATCACCTTACATTCAAAACGTTACAACGTTTGGAACTGGTGCTGTAGGACAAAAAATTGATGGAGACTTACACGCAGGTGGTAACGACTCTATGGTATCAAATGACTTTACGCAAGTAATATCAGATGGTATTGGTGCTTGGATTACAAACTTAGGTAGAGCA
>Ga0181585_10001038_pt1 | contig 24204 bp, 22 predicted proteins | sample 071ome_29_FD_132469 | JGI IMG/M metagenome (GOLD analysis project Ga0181585, IMG submission 132469) | Coastal salt marsh microbial communities from the Groves Creek Marsh, Skidaway Island, Georgia - 071407BT metaG (megahit assembly) | ecosystem: Environmental > Aquatic > Marine > Intertidal...
AATCTCAGTATTGCGGAATAAAAACAAGATAAATGGAATAAATATCGTATAAATTAAAAGAGAACTTCTTGAAAGACCATCAAATCTTAAAAAATAAAAAGTTGAAAACATATATGTTGTCCATAAAAGGTACAGCCGCATGAAATCTGCAAGATAATTTTTGTCTAAGGTCAATTTTAACTCATTTACGTATGTATAGAATTTAGTAGTGAATATTAACGATATAAATGTAAACACTTGAATAGATAAAAATAAATCTACTGTAATTAACCATTCTGGAATAAAAATAAAAAATCTATTCCAATCTTCGATTAAGTTTAAATATATGTTGTATTTGTCAACAGGATTTATTATTAAAAAATTATCAAAATACCATATTGAAAATAAAACAGCTGTTGTTTGGATCAACAAAAATCTTGCTATATATTTGATTAAATTTTTAAAATTCACAATATTTGTACTTTTTTACTATCTTAATTTTAAAACTAAATAACTAATATAGATATGTATATTATCTTAAATAGGAAATTTATGGACAAAATAGAAAGTATATGTGGAGTTTATCCAAATAATTTTGAAAAACCAGATATAACAAGTGATCCTAATTATGTATTTGTAAATGACCCTAGTTACTCTGCTCGACAACTTTTTGATTCTGAGGGTTCAACTGTATTTGTTAATTCTTTTATTGAATGCGTACATTATGTAGATGGTGGTTGGGATTTTACTCCAATAAAAAATTTAGAAATTTCACTACACAACTATTTGTTTATTTTTGTATCTGTAATTATTTGTGCGAGATTTATTTTGAAAAGATATAAAGATTCTAAGTATGTCTAAATATAAAGATATAAAATTCATAATCGTAATTTTTATTTTATTTTTGTTGATACTGCCCTGGTTTAACTCAAGCATAGGACACGATCAAAAGGCTGGGGTAGTAAGTCAAGAAGATGTAACTTATTATGAAATAAACCCATGTAAAGTTTCACTTTATGAATTTTTGATGTCAAATCCAAATTCAATTTATCAAGACCATTATCACTTTCGCTTTTATAATTATTCCTCAATTAGTTGTTTTGGAAGAGTTAGTGGGCTAACTGTCCTTAATAATGAATTTTTTATATCTATTGGAACCAATACATTTATAAATATACTGTTCCAGGGCTTTATCTACTTGTTATTTCTTCAATTTATTAAAAAAAATAAATTAGTTGTTTCTGATGAAAATAGAGTGGTAAAAAGATTTAGCATCTTGTTGACAGCTTATTTATTTTCTTACTCGATTTTTGTGGAAGAAAGATTTTATGAAAAACAAATGTATTATATGAACTTTGATGATAACTTTTATAAAGTTTTACTTTTTTTACTTTTTTATTTTATTATTAATAATTTAATTGAAATAGCCGACCGTAGGTCAGACAACTTATTAAATTTTTTACCATTTTTATTTATTTTTCACTCTGTTATATCTGGAACAAATATTACGTTACTCTCTTCCATTTTTGTTTATTATGGAATTTTTTCGATAATTAAAAAAGCATCTTTGAAAAAATTCAATTTGATAATGGCATTTTTATCAATAATTTGGATTGTAAATTCTACAGAAAGTTATTATTTTGAGCCTGGAAAATTTAGAGGATTTACAAGTAGTATTTATGAATTCAATGCCTCAATTTTTTGGTGTTTTTATTTTGTACTTTTAGTTAATGGTATTTGGTATCTTTTAAAAATGAATTCAAACAAATTTAATTTGGAAAAATTTACAAATAACGCAGGTTTGACCAGCTTAGCGTTACTTATATTTGGATACTTAGGTGCAAATGTGCCACTAATTAATTTTTTTAATTATTACTATTTTGGACAACAAAAATTTGGGATAACAAGAAACAATCCTTTTGAGTTTAATTCATGGGCTGAAAAAATATCTTGGCGAGGTTTCTATACAAGTGCAGAAACAATAGGTGAGTTTTATGGATTATGTATAATCTTAATTTTTTACTCTTACTCTAGAAAAAAAACATTAAACAAATTTGAAAGTATTGGTTTTATAGCTTCATTGCTAGGTATATACTTTTCAAACAATAGAACTTCAATGTTGTTAGCTTTTTTATTTTCAATTTATCTTTTAATTGAACAAAAGTCCTATAAAAGAAATGCGACTTTGTTACTTAGTTTTTTTGGGATAATGGCATTAATATATTTGTTTGGAGTTGATGATTTAACTTATGAGTTAGACTTTATAACAACAAGAATATCAACAAATATAAACGCCTATAGTTATGAAGGTATAAATTCAAGTTTTAGTAGGTGGGTCAACACAAATTATGGTTCTGGAGGCTTTTTGTCTGGACTATTTGGAATTTTTAGTTTTATTGGTTATTTTTTAAATCGTTCGCAAAGGTGGGGTGTTTTTTTTGCTAGATATAACCCAACCTATATGGAAACAATGATTGGTTCAGGGCCATTAAGCTTGGGTCAAGTATATGGCGAAACACCTATTGAGGTAACAGAAACTTTTTTATTACCTCATTCATCTCTTTTATCTTTCTTGATATATTTTGGATTTCTCGGTTTAGCAGCTATCTTCTTGTTTTTTACCTACAAATATTGGAATAACAAGAACACTACAACAACGCTTGGAAAAATAATAATGCTTTATATTTTTATAAACTTTTTAAAGAATGATCTTGTGAACTACTTTGCACCATTTACAATATATTTAGTATTTTTTATCATTATTTTGAATTTCAAAAATAACTCACTTTTTAAAATAACTTCCACTAATCCAGATGAGAATAGTGGCAACTAAATTTAAGAACAAAAACAATAAATTATTTGGTTTAACATTAAGCGAGTTACCAAAATATTGTTTATCTGAATTTACAAGGTTTAAAAGTGAGTTTTTGTCAAAGCAGTTTGCTTTATTGATTCCATATATATTCTCATATATATTATTTTCTAAATTACAAAAATCAGAGTATTCAATAAAGTAAGATATGTTTTGATTCAAATCTTGACTTTGAGTTTTTGGAAAACCTAGTAAAAATATTATAAGAAATATGTATATAAATATATAGGCAATTGATTTTTTGTTTTCTTTTAAAGCACTTGCAACAAAAAAAATTGTACTTAAAAGAAATAAAAATGAGTAATAATGAGGTTTAAAGGTGTCACCTACATTTGGATCAAAATTGTTTACGGGAAAACCAGTTATTGCATGAATTAGTAAAAGAACTCCACCTAAAATGAACGCTGTTAGATATTTGCTATATTTTGTAAATTTTAAAACCTTCCTAATTAAGAAAAAATAAAATATAATTGAAATTAATAATCCAAGTGAAGACTTTAGATAAAGATTTGTATTTTTTTGAGTAAAAATTGTTAAACTATTTGTATCTCTATTATATGTTGGACTTTTTATTTCATTAGAAGTTTCGAATCTAAGAAATTCTCTACTAGCCATTGAGTAACCACTACTATCATTGTTCCAATAAAGGTGGAAATAATCTCCTGATGTCTCAAGAAGAGTTATTCCTATAAAAGAATCTGCATGGTAATTTTTAATTGGACTTGTAACAAGGTTATAAAGGTCTAAATTGTAAATAATATTTAAAGAAGCTTTGTTGTTATAATTTTCTCTAAAAGTAGCACCACTTTGTACATCTAGAATATTTTTTTCGTTTGCTGTGGCATTTTCGCTACTTATAAAAAAGAATGAGATGATTATTAAAAGAAAAATACTAATTATGTGCTTTATATGTATTTTTCTAAAAATTTCTGTATTTGTTATAAAAAGATAGATACAAACAATAACTAATATATTCCCTTTTAAAGTTATACAAGAAACGAATAAGGGAATAGAAATATATAAAAAAAGAATATTGCTACTTGCTTTGAATTTTTCAATGCAATACAGAATCCAAGGTAATAATGCAAATGCTAATATTTCTGGCTTAAAAACTAACCTTAGAACAATTGAAATTGGAAAAAAATTTAAAAACAAAAATGTTAAAAAAATTATTGAGTTTTTAAACTTGTAAAACTTGAGTAATTTAAAATATCCGAAAAGTCCATAAATATATATCCAAAAATTAACTTCTTGTATTGATTTATGAAAAAACACTTCAAAATTACTGAAAGAATTATATTGAAAGAAATAATTAATGTAATGAATGTAATAGTACATTAATCCGTGTTCTCTACCAGTTGTAAAGTTTGAGTTGGCAAAATGGTCAAAATAAACAAAATATTCTGCAAAATCAGGACCTTCAGTTGCATCATAAAATAAATAGTTAATTTCTTTTAGCCATAGAAGAGAAATAGCCAAAAGTAAAAAAGTTGTAGAATCTTTGAATTTTTGGTTTGCAAACATATTTATATCTTATATTGAGTTATCTTCTACTTTTTACAGAAATAAAAAGAAAAGTATTAATAAAATAGCTACATGGAAGTTTCTGTAATAATGTCGTGTTATAACTCACAAGCTAATGTTGGCAGAGCAATTGAAAGCATTCTGAATCAAACTTATGAAGATTTTGAGTTATTAATTTGTGACGATGGCTCTATTGATAATACGTATGAAACTATTTCAGAATATAAAAGATTAGATAAAAGAGTAAAAATATTTAAAAATAAAAAAAATATAGGATTAACAAAATCTTTAAATATTTTAGTCAATGAAGCAAAAGGAATATATATAGCTCGCCAAGATGATGACGATATAAGTTCAAATGTTAGGTTGAACACACAAATCAGTGCCCTTAAAAATGAAAATTTAGACTTTATTACATCCAGAGCAAAAGTTCTAGGGAGTAAAAGGTTAATTCCTGGATTTTCTTTTTACCTTTCTACTTCTCTAGTTATGAATTTTAAAAATCCTTTCATTCATGGTTCTTTAATGATTGATAAAAAAGTTCTAAATAAAGTAGGAAATTATGATGAAAGGTTTTATTATGCTCAGGACTATAAATTATTTTCAGATCTTCTTACAACAGGCTGTAAGTATAAAATCATTAAAACTCCTTTATATGAATTAAATTTAAAAGATAATATTTCTAGCACGTTTGTCAAAGAACAAGATTATTATGCAAAGTGTGTTAGAAACAACAAACTTCCAAACTAAGGGTTATAGAAGAATTAAGTTGTTAACCTTTAGAATCTTGAAACCTCTAACAACAAAATTTGTTAGATTACAGCCATTTTTTACCTTTGAAAGTTTTATAGTTTATTACTTTTTCTTAGTTTTTCTATTTGGCAGATCATTTACCGGTATTAATATTTTAGGTTTTCGAATTGGGGAACTTATGATTGGAACTTCTTTGATCTTATTTTTTTATTATTTGTTTTTCAAAAGTAAATCAATAAATTTTATAATAGGAAAAAAAGCTAACTACGTATTACGAGTTATTTTATTGCATTTCTTTATAGTAAATTTTTTAAATGGGGGTTTTAATAATTTTTTAAAGCCTGAAGTTTATAGGTCAAGTTCTTATATTTGGTCTATTGGTTTTTTCTTTATTTTATTTTTCATTAAACGACATAAAATTTTTGACTCCAACCTCTTTTTGACAGGTATGTTTGTCGCACTACCCCTAGCTTATATATTGACGACGGTTTACTATCCGACCATTTTAACTGAATTTTTTACTCAGTACTCAGACAAGTTACGTTCTTTAAAAGGTTCAGACTTATTTATGATTTATGCTGTATATTGTTTATTATTTTTTGATCGAATTAAAAACAATAACTTTGTATACATATTTACATTTGTTTTATCAGGCGTGCTACTGCCGCTAATTATATATTCAAGTAGAGGGGCGTCGATAGGTGCAATTATAATTTTAATATATTCAATATATAGCAATAGAAAAGCATTTTTAAGAAATAAGGTATTATTTATCGGATCATTGATAACATTTGTTGCAACTTTAACTTTATCTTCAATCTATTTAGATTGGACAAAAATAGATTTTGAAGAGATAAATACTGAAGTGGCAATAGACAGTTTAGAAATGACCCTAGTTTCAAAAAGATATCCCGAGACAGTCATGCCATATATTTACTTTAAAGATAATAGGATTAATTCTGGTGATGGAAATTTAAATTGGAGATTACAGATTTGGCAAGATGTTTATCAAGATCTAAATCAAAAAGATAAACTCATGTTTGGGTATGGATATTATTCATCTATCCCAGCTATGGACAGAATTGATAGAGCTGGATTAGATGGAACTAATATTCACGTTCATAATTATTTTGTAAATATATTAGCGAGAGGAGGGTTGATACATGTAGTTCTATTCCTACTTTTTTACATGTTTTTATTTGGAAGAATTATTAACTATAAAGATAGAAATAATACAATTGCTTTTATTTTGGCAGCATTATTTGTTTCTTTTTTTGATTCCAGTATGGAAACTGTTAGATTTCCTTTTTTATTTTATACGGTTCTTTCATACAAATTAAAACAGGAATAAGTTATAGTTTTATTAAATTGGGATAATAATTAATAATATGAAAAAAACTGCTTTTATAACTGGTGTATCTGGGCAAGACGGTTATTACCTATCAAAATTTTTATTAGAAAAAGATTATATTGTGCATGGTACATTAAGAAGATCATCAACAATAAACACAAATAGAATTGACTCATTAATAGCAGATTATAAAGATCAGGAACAATTTTTTCTTCACTATTCAGACTTACTTGACCCATCATCTTTAAACCAATTAATCCAAAAAATTCAACCGGATGAAGTTTACAATCTAGCTGCTCAATCACACGTAGCTGTCTCTTTTAAAAATCCTGTATTTTCTACTCAAACAGGTACGCTAGGTCCTTTGTCAATTTTAGAAGCAGTAAAAAACTCTGAAAAAGAAATGAAATTTTATCAAGCATCTTCTTCTGAAATGTTTGGTGGCATAGATTCAGAAAAATTAAATGAAGAGTCTAAGTTTATACCAAAAAGTCCTTACGCAGCATCAAAAGTTTTTGCACATCAGATAACAAAAATTTACAGAGAGTCTTATAATCTATTCTCAGTCAATGGCATTCTTTTTAATCATGAATCACCCAAAAGGGGCGAAACTTTTGTTACAAGAAAAATTACTAGAGCACTTGGAAGAATTCATTTTGGTCTTCAATCAAAACTTACTTTAGGAAATCTTGATGCCTATAGAGATTGGGGTTTTGCTGGAGATTATGTTAAAGGAATGTGGATGATGATGAATCATGACAAACCAGATGACTGGGTGTTGGCAACAGGAGAATCCCATAGCGTAAGAGAATTTTTAGAAGTTGCTTTTCAGGAGCTAAATCTTAATTATGAGGATTATGTAATTAGTTCTAGTAAATACTTTAGACCAAACGAAGTAAATCATTTACTTGGCGACTATTCTAAAGCTAAAAAACACTTGGGATGGAAACCAGAAACTTCATTTAAAGACTTAGTTAAGATGATGGTAAAAAATGATTTAAAGTTAGCTGAGAGAGAAAAAACTCTAGTAGAAAATAATCTTTTATCTCCTACTTGGGAACATTCAACCTAAATTTTTCTTAAACCATTCAAACGTAAGCTTTAAACCTTCGTCTAAAGAATATTTAGGTGCCCATCCATACTTATTTATTAGAGTAGTATCTAATAATTTCCTAGGATTTCCATTAGGTTTTGAGGTATCAAATACAATATCTCCTTCAAATTTAACAACCTCTTTTATTTTATAAGCTAATTCTTTAATGCTTATTTCCTCACCAAATCCAATATTTATTAAATCATCATTAATATCTTTTTCTATAATGAATTTAATTGCAGCAGAAATATCGTCTACGTATAAAAACTCTCTTAAAGGTGTACCGTCACCCCATACACTAAAATCTTGTTCGTCTTTGATTTTTGAACTATTCATTCTTCTAATTAATCCAGGAATAACATGGCTTGAGTTTTCATCAAAATTATCGTTTGGTCCATAGAGATTTGTAGGCATTAGGTTTATTACTTTATTTCCATATTGCTTGTTAAGCGACCTACCCATCTCAATCGCTGATATTTTTGCAATAGCATAAGGCGAATTAGTTTCTTCTAGTTTGCCATCCATAAAGCTTGATTCTTTTATTGGATTTGGTGCATCAAGTGGGTAAATGCAGCTACTACCTAGATTGATAACTGTAATTTCAGGTTTTTTTATACACGATTCTAAAATATTTATATTTATTTTAAGGTTTTCGAGAATAAATTCAGTTCTAAAAGTATTATTTGCTACAATTCCACCTACTTTTGCAGCACAATTAATAATTATATCGGGTGAAATATTTTCAATAGTTTTTTGAGTTTCTTCTAAATTAAATAAATTTGTATCTTTTCTTGTTGATCCAAAAACTTCATAATTTTTTGATTGCGAAAAAATTTTTTTTGTTGAGGAGCCAACAAGTCCATTACTACCAAAAATTAAAATTTTTTTATTTCGCATTACGCTAATAATAAATGTTTATGAATTATTTGTTTTTTGTAATTAAAATAACTGTACTTTGAATATTGTTTACTTTTTGACCTATGGTTATTCTTTAAAAACATGGAACGACTCTTCTGCTTTAGACAGAGAAGCAAAATATTTTAATTATTTAAGTGATAAACATGGAATAAAATTTTATATTGTAACATACGGTGATGAGTCCGACCTTATTTATTCAGATATGTTTACAAATTCTAAAATAATTCCAATTTATAAATACAAAAAACTATTCAATATAAAACTATTTGACTACATAAATTCATTAACTTTTGCAAAAAAAATAGAAAAACTCATTAGTGAAAATATTGACATTATTAAACAGAATCAACTACTTGGTTTCTGGATAAGTTATATGTATAAAAAAAAGATAAATAATAAATTATTTCTTAGGACTGGGTATGACATGTATCTTTTTAGCATTCACGATAAAAAAAATATTATAAAGAAAAAACTTTATAAGTATTTAACCAATTTTGGATTGAGGTTTTCTGATATTTATACAGTGAGTAGTATTAGTGATTTTGATTTTTTAAATAAGAGTTTCAATTTTAAAAAAGATAAATTAAAAATACTGAGAAACTGGATTGACTCAAATGAATATCTAGAAATAAATAATAGAGAAGAAGCTTTTGTTTCCGTTGGAAGGCTTGAATATCAAAAAAATTATGAATATTTAATAAAAGAAATTTCAAACTTAGGTAAGCCACTAACTATTTATGGCGAAGGTAGTGAGAAAAATAATTTAAAGAACCTGTCAAATAAGCTAAATGTACAACTACAAATAATAAATAATATACCAAACGAAAATTTGATAAATGAATTAAAAAAAATTAAGTACTTTATTATTCCTTCTTATTTTGAAGGCAACCCAAAATCCTTATTAGAGGCTATGTCAGTAGGATGTGTGGTATTTGCCAGTAATATTAAAAACCATTCTGAAATTATATCGAATGGTGAAGATGGATTTTTGTTTGACTTAAAAGATGATTCTTTAAAAAATCAATTAACTCAAGTAATAAATAATGAAGAAGTAAGTAATAAAAACATAGATTTAATATCACAGAATGCAGTTAAAAACATTAACAAAAATTACGCAATGGAGATAATTGCTAATCAAGAGATAAAAATTATTAGTGAGGTAGTTGATGGAAGATAATTTCAATATTCTTCTTTGTTACGATTCAAATTATAATATTCAAGGTCAAGTAACAATTATGTCTCTTCTTGAAAATACTAATTCAAAATTGAATTTTCATATAATTCATGAAGCACCAGAAAGATATCTTGATTTATCAGAAAAAATTATTAATCATAAAAATTTAAATTCTATTAATTTTTATAAATTTAAAAAAAGAAATGAAATTGATTTTCCTAATTTTGATCATTCTCATATGTCTGAAGCAACTTACTATAGATTATTTTTAGGAGACTATTTACCAAGTGATATAAAAAAAATTGTATATGTCGATCCAGATATAGTTTGTATAAACAATTTTGATAAATTATTTCAGTCTACTTTTAACAAATTGAATAATTCCGAGTTTATTATTTCTGCAAGAACCGAACATTTTGAAGATAATAACAGCGAAGTATCTCAACGTTTAGGATTAAGTAATAACAAATATTTTAATGCTGGTGTTACATTTATAAATTATGAAAAATGGGTGAAAAATAATTTAACAGAAAAATTAACAAAACACATGAACTTTCTAGGAGATAGAGTTTTTTGGTATGATCAAGATGTTCTTAACTCATATTTGGATGGTCAATATGTTGAATTATCTCCAGAGCTCAATTTTACTGATCTAAATATAGAACTTAATGAAGTAATTAACAATGCTGTTCTCTATCATTTTTGGGGAAAAAGGAAACCATGGACAGTTAAAGGTTTTATATTTTATGGTGAAAGTTTTTACCAAAAATTTTATAGGCAATTATTTAAAAACTATTACCATATAGTTCACGTATATAAAAAAGACTCTTTAAAACATTTTTTTGTATTTATAATTTCCCTAAAAATTTTGAAACTTCAATTTCCATTAAAATTTATTAAAAATTTCATTTACACTTTATTTAAATAAATATGTTTTTACTCACAAAAATTTACAATGACTAAAAGAAACAACAAGGCAATATGCGTAATAGGTGATTACAAGTATTTAAGAAAATATTTAAATAGATTTGTTACTCAAATTAGAAATGAGGGTAATTACAGTGGAGAGATTATTGTTTTGACCTCTATTTATACACCTGTATTTTTATTAAAACTTAAAGATAAGTCAAACTTAAAATTTATCAAATTTAATAAAATTAAATTTGATAAAAAGACTGATTACGAACTTAAGACAATCAACACCAATGGACAGCCAAACAGACATATTTATAAAAATTTTCAATGGCATAAGCTGCATTTATTTGATGAGAAATTAAAACATTGGAAGTATATTTTTTATATTGATATAAACATGACTATTCACAAAGATATAAATCCAATCCTAGACAATACACCCAATCATCTCATATTCGCAAATCGAGATTCCAACGATAGAGAGAATTGGGTGCTTAAAGATCAATTTGACACAACTCATAAGAAATTTAAAGAACTTAATCAGAAATATAATTTGTTAATTAAAGATTATTTTCAAACAGGAATGTTGTATTTTGATACCGATATTGTTGATAATAAAACTAAAGATCAAATTTTGAAACTTGTTGAATCATTTCCAATTACTCGCACTAATGAACAAGCAGTACTCAACTTGTATTTTATATTTGAAAGAAACCTTTATCATCAACTCCCGAAACGAATAAATAATTTTACTACCTATACATATTGGACTATTGACAATAATAGTAGAATAACAAAACAGCTAGTACCTCCTTATAAGTAATTCATCAAAGTCCATACTTTCATATGTATAAAAAAACAAATAAGCTGTTTTACATAAGTAATATATTTAAAATATTTAAATAATGAAAAAAATACTCGTTATAAATACCTCATACAAGATTAAAGGTGGTGAAGATACAAATATTATTGACGAAGTATCTTTTCTTGAAAAATATTATGAAGTTAAATATTTAGAATTTAAAAATGAAGATCGTTTAAATTTTAGTGATTTACTTGCATTTTTTACAAATTCTAATTTTAAATCTAATCAAATTTTAAAAAAAATAATTCAAGATTTTAGACCTGATATCGCCTATGTTCACAATACTTGGTTTAAAGCAAATTTAGGAATCTTTAAAATATTAAAAAAAAATAAAATTAACACTTATCTAAAACTTCATAATTTTAGATATTTTTGTTGCAATCATTATCTAATCAGAAATCATATTAAAAATCAAAATATTTGCTACATGTGCAATTTACAAAAGGGTAATAGGATTTTTAATAAATATTATGAAAATTCTTATATCAAATCTATTTTTGGTATATTTTATGGAAAAAAATATTACAAATTTATTACAAGCAGTGAAGTTAATTTAATGGTAATGACTTATTTTCATAAAAAATTTTTACTTAACCATGGTGTGTCAGATCAAAAAATTAATATCTTTAGAAATCCCATTAATATTTCTTCTTCAAATGAATATGATCAAGAATCTAATTACATTGTTTATGCAGGAAGATTAAGTAGTGACAAGGGAGTAGAACAGCTTATAAAAGCTTGGATTAACTCTAAGATATCTGATTTATCTTTAAAAATTGTGGGAGATGGCAATTTGTTTGATTATTTGAAAGAAAACTACTCTTCTAGCAAAGTTGAATTTCTGGGCGCATTAGACAATGACTCAACATTAGAAATAATAAAAAAATCTAGAGGTGTCGTTACAGCAACAAAAATGTATGAAGGACAACCAAGATTATTATGCGAAGCATCAATTAATGGAATTCCGTCATTGTTTCCAAATTTTGGTGGTATGAAAGAATTTTTTCCTAATGGTTATGATTTTACATTTGACCAGTTTAACTATATTGATTTAAGCAAAAAGATTAAGTTATTTAAAAATTTTTCAAGCCTACAAACTATTAGTAATGAGTTAATTAATTTTACAAGAGAGCAGCTAGGCGAAGAAGTCTTAAAAAGAGAATTTGAGAAAATTACTTTTAAAATTTAACATATTTAATAAATCTAAATTTAATCTATAATATAATTTGTGTCTCAACTAAATCCAATACCACTATTTAAAGTATTTATGAGTGATGAAGCTTCTCAATCAGTTTCAGAAGTCTTGTCCAGTGGTTACATAACTCAAGGACCAGAAGTAGAGAAGTTTGAAGATATATTACAAAAATATTTTAATAATAAAAGAGTAGTAACTACTAATTCTGCAACTTCAGCTCTACACCTAATTTTTCATATGTTAAAAAAATATGGTTTAGGTGATGAAAAGGTAAAAGTTGAAAGTGAAAAAGATCATGTCTTAACCACCCCATTAACTTGTACAGCAACAAATTGGCCTATTTTATCCAATGAAATAAATTTAAAATGGGTTGACGTAGACCCACAAAATTGCAATATGGATTTATCTGATTTAGAAAAAAAATTGAATAAAAATACTAAAGCAGTAATGGTTGTTCACTGGGGTGGATACCCGATTGACTTACAACGTTTAAGAGAAATTCAAAGCAATTTTAAGAAAAAATATGGATTCAAATTTATTATTATTGAAGATTGTGCTCATGCATTTGGGACTAAAACTAACAAAGAATTAATTGGTAACACTGGCAATATTAGTACCTTTAGTTTTCAAGCTATTAAACATCTTACTTCAGTAGATGGTGGATGTGTAAATTTTAATAATGACGAAGATGTTGAGCTTGCAAAATTATTAAGGTGGTACGGCATTGATAGAAATGAAAACAGAAAAGATTTTAGATGCGAATCAGATATCTTAAATATTGGGTTTAAATTCCACATGAATGATGTAAATGCATATATAGGTAGGAAAAATTTTGATTCTGTTACAAAAAATTTATTAAAAATTCATAATGACAATGGTAATTATTACAATAATGAACTTAAAAATGTTCCAAATGTAGAGTTGATGAATTACTCTAGTGAATTATTTGTACCATTTTGGATTTATACAATCAAAGTAAAAAATAGGGACAACTTCATGAAACATATGGAACAAAAAGGGATTATTGTCAGTCGTGTTCATGAAAGGAATGATAAACACACTGCAACAAAAGAATTTCAAACAGATTTACCATTACTTGAATCGTTTATTGACGAGATGGTTTGTATTCCAGTTGGATGGTGGGTTGGGCAGCAAGAAAGATCGTATATTGTTGATTCTATTAAAGAAGGTTGGTAATTAAAATTCTAACCATTCCGGGTTTTCTAAATACCAACTGACTAATTTTTCAAGGCTGTCTTCAACAGTATATTTTGGCTTCCAACCTGTATTCATTATAAATTCTCCATCTATGGCATACCTAAGATCGTGTCCTGGTCTTGATGAATGGAAATCAACTAACTCATAGTTTAGGTCAAAACCAGAGAATTTTGATATTAGTCTTGCAACTTCAAGATTATCTAATTCTTTAGTTCCTGGTATATTAACTTTTAAACATTTAGGACCGATTTCACCAGTGATTTGTTGATTTTTTAATTTTTCATAATTATTAGTAATAAATAAGACTGAACTAGCAACATCTTCCGCGTATAAGTAATGTCTACTTCCTGGTTTAGAGCGATCTTTATTAGCATGAATAGTAATTTTTTGATTATTTTTTAACTTCCATAACGTGTTTGGTATATATTTTTCTGGATGCTGCCTTTCCCCATATACATTCATACAATGAGTAATAGCTATAGGCAATCCATAAGTATTCTCAAAAGCAATAGCAAGCTCTTCACCTCCTGCTTTGGCAGCACTATATGGATTTGTACTGTTGTAGCGATCCCATTCTTTAAAAGATTGGCCTGCTTTAGCTGGACCAAAAACTTCGTCCGTACTGAAATAAACTAGCAGTTCTAAATTATCTACGGATCTTGCATAATTTAATATGTTTGCAGTAGCTAAAACATTGTCTTTGACAAAGGTAAGAGGATCAGTTATTGATCTATCTACATGAGAAGATGCAGCTAAATGATAAATAATATTTACGTCTCTAATCTGAGATTCAATTAAATTACTAATTTCGGATTTTAAATCATGATAAATAATTTTTAGTCTTGATTTAGTTTTATCATCATAATCTTTAAACATATGGTCAAATCTGTTTAGATTGCCAGAGTAATCAAGCCTGTCTAAGCTTATAACTTCCCAATCGGTATGGTCAATTATATATTTTACCAAAATATGACCAATGAATCCCGCACCACCAGTGACAAGTACTTTCTTTGACATATAATGCATAATAACAATTTTTAAAGATAAAAAGGGAAATTATAATTTAATACTTCTCATATATTTCTGATAAGTAATTTTTCCATAGTGCAATAGATGAGTTTTTGAAGATAGTATCTTTATGTTCATAGAATTCATACATGAGCAGCTCTATATGAAGATTTTTATCTATAATTTCTGAGACAGAGTGTGTGTTAATAAATTCAATTAAATCTTTAGAGAGTGAACCAAAATAACCAGTTTTTACTCTTTTGTTGCTTTCAAATGAGAACATATTTTTTTTAATATTTATGAATTCATCAATAAAATTTGTAGATTGCAATAGTAATCTTGGTTCAAAGTAAAAAATTAATTGATGTTCTGCGAGAATTTTTTTATTTAGTTTAAGACTGTGTAGCATTCCTGCCCCTTTGTTTTTTCTCCCATAGGCATTGTTTTTGCTCAATAAAAATTTTGTATTGACAGGTAATAAATCTTTGATTTTTTTTGGAATTTTTTTTGCTGAAGATACGGTATTGTCAATTAAGACTATTTCTTCAAACTTACTGTAAATGTTATTTTCACTTAATTGCTTAAAGCCATGAACATAGGATTCTATTCTATTTTTTCCATATTCAATTTTTATATTGTCTTTATTTAGAAACCGTTTATTAACAATTATTGAAGAGTTTAATAAAAGTAAATTTTTCATATTATTTCTAATTCTTTATAAAAATTTTTGTAAAAGATTGTAAGAGAAGGAAATAATTCCACAACATTGTATCTATATTCACTATCAAGATTTTTTAAATAAGTGTTTATTGAAGGCTTATTAAATTTTGTCATCCACTCAACATTATCTCTTTCTTCTGACCCACCTTCAAGAATTAATAAATTATTTGTTTTTGGAAAATAGTGATTTAAAGCATACTGATATGTATCTGCGTCATTTGAGATGTCGATATGAATTATGTCGAAATTATTACATGTTTTGTGAAACTCATAAAAATTACCATATTTTATTTCTACATTTTTGTATTGACTGAATAAGTTTTTTACAAACTTAAAGTCGGAATTTTTATATTCATAATCCTCAAAAAGGTCAATTGCTACAATATCAGTTTTTTTGCTTGAATAATCAGCGAATGCTTTTAATGAGTACCCATCTAAGATTCCTATTTCCAATATGCTTCTAGGATTTAATTGTTCACAAATTTTTTTGAATATTTTTTCAAAATTATTTTTCTTGTATGAAGATTCAATGATTTTTGACATATATTAGTTACTTTCTATTTTGATATTATTTAACTCAATCCATTTATATAGAGAGTAAAATTTCCAAATATTTCTCTCCTCAATTGTATTCTTTAAAGGCTTTTCTTTAATGCTATTTAAATAATAAGAAATCAATTTATGATCATTTTTGATTCCATTTAAATACTTTAAACCAACATTAGAAACCCAAGAAGAGAAATCATGTGTAAATCCCTGCTTTCTTTGATTGTTAATTTTTGTGAAGCTTTGAGCTATTTTTCTTAGTTCTTTTTTTGATTTTAAATATCCAACGTTCTTTTTTTGGTTTTGAGATAATGAATAGTTTAAAATTCTGTCATCAAGAAATACAGGCCTTACTTCTAACCCATTTAACATTGAAGCAGTATCGCTTTTTTTTAAAATATTTGTATAAAGATATGTATATAAGTCTATTAACTGAGCTTTGTCATATTTATTATTCGCTGAAGTCAAGTTAATGTTTTTTATATAATCTTCAAATAATTCATTTGTGACACCCCCCAATTTGAAAGTGTTTTGCCAATGAAGAATTTTAATTTCATCCCTAAAATTTGCTCCACTGGTAAATAGGTTAATTTTATCTTTTGTAGAAATATTTTGATTTTTAAACATTAGGTCTGAAATAAAACCAATAATTTGCAATGTACTCGATGTATACATATTCAAAAATCTAGAAAATCTTAATGCCCTATACCAGTCGTAACCACTAAATAGTTCATCTGCACCATCACCACTTAAAACAGCCTTAGTATGTTTTGAAACACATTGTGATAGATAAAAAGTTGGAATTATGCTGGGATCTCCAATTGGTTCTGGTAATTTGTCTAAAAGTTCTGAAATTACCCTTTCATTTTCTTTAGTTTCAAAAACAAAAATCTCATGTTCTATACCTAATTCTTTTGATATTATTTTTGATTTGTGAGTTTCGTCATATTTTTTGTTTGAAAATGATAATGAAAAAGCTTTTACTTGCTTATTTAATATGTTTTTTGTAATGTATGCGATTATTGACGAATCAATTCCTCCACTTAATAGTAAATCAACATTTACATCAGCTTTTAATTGATCATCTATTACTTCAGTCAATAGTGACTCGATGGTACTTTCATTTTCATTTTGTGACTTTACCGGGTAATAGTAATTTATTAGTTGCAAATTATTGTTATGCCACTTTAAAGCGCTTCCCGGTTGAATAGTCTTTATATCATTTATTAAATATGTATATCTATTAAAACCTCCAAATGCCAGATAGCTTTGAATTGTTTCCATATTCACTTTTCTATTTGAAAAATTTAATAATGCTTTTATCTCTGAAGAAAACATAAGTGGATATTCTTCTGACTCTAAATAATAAATTGGTTTTATTCCAAGCTTATCCCTTCCTAGGAGCAGGTAATTTTTCTTTGCATTATAAAAACAAAAAGCAAACATGCCATTAAGGTCATATAAATTAATTTCATTGTTTTCTTTTAGGTATTCAAATAAATGTAGGGTGTCACTTGTAGAGTCAATGTTTTTTGATATTCTATTTCTTAGTCTTTGAAGATCATAGAGCTCACCATTATAAATAATCATATTGTTTTCTGAATCTACCATGGGCATTCGTCCAACGCTTTCACCAACTACAGATAGTCTTGCGCTTCCAAAATGTATAAATTGATTACCAACTTTAGTAATAAAGTAATCTTGTTCATCAGGACCACGATGAGCAATGGAATTAACTAAGTTTTTAATCAATTCCTCTTCTTCTTTATAAGAAACGAAACCAACCAAACCACACATTATAAATCAACTATAATATGCTTATAAAAACATACTTATTAATGATTTAGCAATATTAGTATTTTTTGAAAAATTTAAAATTAAGATAATTTATAGATGTTGAAAACAAAAAAAATTTCATTTGTTTTTTTTATTTTGATTTTTATTGGTTCACTAGTTCCTTCAATATTAATTTTATCTAATAAAACACTAAATTCTAATATACCGGAAATAAAAGCAGACTCTTTATCACTAGACGTATTTAATACGACTTGTTATTCAAAAAAAGAAGTAATGAATAACTTAAAACAAAATTTTGGAAGTATAAAAATTTATAATGAAAATAGGGATATTTATTTATCTCAAAATTTGCGAAATTTATTTTGCCTAGGGAATGTAGTAGATTTTTCAATAGAAGGAACTAATGCTGTTGTATATACTGCAACAAATCCAAAAGTCAGTACTGCTTCTTCAATTATTTGGTTTGGGTTTTTTATTTTTCTTAGTTTTATTAAGTTAAAAAATAAAATATTTTTAATTCCTGCATTGATAGTTATTTTTTATTTTTCACAAAATATTATCAACAACAGACAATTTAATTTGTCTGACTTTGTTTTTTTATTTATAACAACTTTTCTTTTACTTACGATATGTTTTTCAATTTTAGATAAAGAGAATTATTTTAAAATTACAAAATACTTCAGAAGACTATTTAATAAATTAGTTTTTGATGATTATTTAGTAAAAATTTCACAAGAAAAAATATTAAATGTTTTGAAACTATTCAATTTTGTTTTAATTTTATTAGTTTTAGTTTTTACATATTATAAAAAATTTGTATATTTTTTACCCAAACACATTTACAACGATGTATTAATAAATATCTACACTTCAGCAAAAATGCATTATTTTAATCAAACCTCATTTGAAGCAGCACTTAATCAACACACACCAATAATTCCATATATTTATAAGTTTTTTTATTATTTCTTTGATTTTTCAAAATTTGAATTTGGATACAGTTTGGTAATAGTTTTAACCTCAATTTTTTCAGGGTTTTTCATGTTTGCTATCTCTAATCACTTTTTAAAAAATAAAATAATTTCGTTTCAAATTACGATATTTTTTCTAATTTTTATGCTTGATGGAAACGGACTAAATAGGGACATAGGAATATTGATTTATCTTGGAATCTTTTTTAATGTCATAAAGTTTTTAGAGAGTCAAAATTTAAAAAATTTAGTATTAATAAACATTTTGAGTGTTTTACAAATTTACAATTTGGAATCATTTACTTTAACTATTATTTTCTTAAATATAATTATTTTATTTTTAGTAAATAATGGGATAAATTATCTTAAAATCTCTATACCAGTTACTTTATTAACTACTTTTATTTTGTATTCATCTTTTATTATTAATTCAGAGATTTCATATTTATTTGAAACAAATTATTTATTTCATCTACAAAATATAAACTCTGATTTTCCTAATTCCCCCATCTTTAATGCATTAGGATATTCACCAGTAAGTAAAATAAATTTTAAACACGCAGCTTTTTTAGGGTTAATTTTGTTATTTTTAAAAACTATAAGATCGAAAAATTTCGAAGTTAATAAATTTGAAATCATTTTATTCGGTTGGTTGTTTCTGGAAATATTTTCACTATTTATTTCAGGCCCACGTTTTTGGAACTACGGCATAAATTTAGTTTTACCAACTTTATTAATATATTTATTTTTCTTTAAAGAATTCATTAAAAGTGATGAATTTCAACCTATAAAAATATATTTAGTATCTTTACTTTTTCTTACACTATTTTTTATTACAAACATATCAAATTTATTAAACTATAAAAATATTACAGATGTGCCTCATTATTCTTATGAAGAAAGTTACAGGTTCTTAAGCATCATTGAAGAAAATAATAATGAAATTAATTTGGTATTAACCTGGATACACCCTGGTGATTGGGAATGGGTTTACAATTCAAAAACAATTCTTCCTTCAACAAAATATTGGTGGTGGTTTTTTATGAAGTACTACCAAACAGATATGTATATATGGGATAAAAATTGGGATGTTAAAAAAGTAGAAGCAGATTTTCTTGAAGATTTGGAAAAAGAAAAGCCAGAATATGCAATTGTAAATACTGGAATTGTTGAACCACCAGAATTTTTTAAGCAAGCTATTGATAATTCCTATAGACTTATTTATCAAGATTCAAAATTTAATTTGTATAAAAGAGGCTAAATTTCGTTCAAGTAAGTTAAGCAATTAAAAAAATATACATTTAAGTTACCGAACTCAATTAAGCTTATGTGGGAGTTAAATGTTTTCCAGTTATGATATAGCAAGATTCTCTGATGTAGTTTATTCGGAGGCTATTTCTTTGCATCAATTTGAAAAACTTAATATCGAAAATCCTATAATTTTAGAAAACGATGGAAATATTGTTTTTTACAAGAAAAATAAATTTACCATAAGACCAAATGACATAGTATTTACACATACAGGTAATTTAGACAACTTGTTCTATTTATTGAAGAAATTGGATAAGAGTTTTAATCTAATCCTGATAACACATCAGTCTGACACAATGATTACAAAAAAATTATTTGATAAAAAACCAAAATGTATAAACAATTGGTTTGCCCTTAATGTTGATTATAAAAACAATAATTTAATTCCTTTACCACTTGGAATCGCAAATGATTACTCATATAAAAAAAACATTGTTTCTAAAGATTTATTACATGAAAATAAAGAAAAAAATTTTTATGATAAAAAAGTTTTAGTATATATAAATTTCAATGAAAATACTAACAAAAAAGAGCGATCTTGGATAAAACCATATTTTAATAAAATTGATTGGGCTGAAGTAGAAGAAAATGATTTAAGTATCGAACAATACGCTGAAAAAATTAAGAATGCATCTTTTGTAATTTGTCCCTGGGGTAATGGGGTAGACTCACATAGGGTTTGGGAAACTCTTTTTCTCGGCAGCATTCCAATAATAAAAAAACACACTACTTTTAATAACCTAAATGGCTTACCAATATACTTTGTTGATGATTTTAAAGAATTGACTGAAGAAAAACTTAAAGAATTTTTAGTCTCATTTCGGTCAAGCGAAAGTTTAAATATAGAAAAATTAAACGTCGAATATTGGGAAAGTATTGTTAATAAAGAAAAAAATAATGAATGTGTAGATATAAATTTAGAAAAATTAATTATTGAAAATAAAATAATAACAAAATATTTTAAAATTAAAAGCCTCACAAAATCTTGGTTTAAAAGCAAGTGGAAAATAATAGATTTTTATTATCAAAAAATTATATCTCTATTTCATTGATAGAATTGTAATTTACAATATGGAACAAAAAAATTTAAAGAATATAGGAGATTCATTTATCATCCATCATCACCTAGGTTTGGGAGATTCAATTATCTGTAATGGTTTAGTTAATTTTTTATCAAAAAAATATAATAAAGTTTATCTACCTGTAAAAAGTAATCTTTTAGACCATATTAATTATTTGTACTCAGAGAATAATGATGTAGAAATTTTTGAAATAGATAATGAGAGTCGAGAGCAAGACATTCTTAGTTTTGCAGAAGAAAAATCACTAAAAATATTAAGAGTAGGATTTGATAATATTGGAGCTACAGCTTTCAACCTTGCTTTTTACAAACAGATAGGATTCCCATACAGATATTCATACAAATATTTCAATTTGCCAAAGGCAATTGATAAAGAAGTAGAATTACAAAACCATCTAATTGATTACTATAATGTAGATCCTTTAAATTACTCTATTGTTCATAATGAATATCAATGGCCAGGCGGTACTTTTGATTTAAAAAATACTGATAAAAAAAATACTATTTATGTAACCAGGGAATCAGATATTTTCAATAATATTTTTTATTATAAAAAATTAATACAAGATGCAAGTACGATTCATTGTATTAATGGTAGTTTTCTTCATTTAGTAGAAAGAGTCAAAAATAGTGCAAAGCTTTACTACCATCATTTACGAAAAAATAAATTACATTTAAGTAATAAATGGACTTATGTTGATTATGAAAGTTAATACACCTATTTCATGTGGAGAGTTGATAGACAAGCTATCGATTTTAAAAATAAAAAAAGCTAAGATTGTTGATGAACAAAAGCTTTTACAAATCAATAAAGAATATCAATATCTAAAAAAAACTTATCTTGAAATACTTGATAAATTTCCAGATTTAGATGATATGTTTAATAGCTTATATGAAATTAACCTAAAATTGTGGGATATAGAAGACAATATACGTATTTGTGAAAAAAATAAGAAGTTCGATAATGATTTTATAGATCTTGCAAGAAATGTATATATTTGTAATGATTCTAGATTTGAAATTAAAAACAAAATAAATGAATATTTAAATTCTGACGTAAAAGAACAAAAATCTTATGAGAATTATTAAATGAAAGTAGATAGGGTTATATTAGCATCTAATGCAAATCCAGATTATTTAGATTTTTGGCCGATAGTTTCTGATGCATGGAATAGGTTAGGTGTGAAGCCTTTACTCATATATACAGGTGAACAAAAAATCAATCTTCCAGGAGAAGTGATGCATTTTTCCATAAAAGACGTTGATCCAGTTTTTGTTGCCCAAAATATTAGAATTTTAGCCCCAGCTTTATTCCCTCAAGAAAATTGTATAACTGCAGACATTGATGATTTGCCACTCTCAAAAAAATACTTTATTGATAACGTTGCAGATATTCCTGAACATATGTTTGTTGTGTATAGGTGGGGATTTATAACAGAAACAATGATCCCTATATGTTGGACGCTAGCAAAAGGAATAACTTGGAGTCAAATATTTAATATAAATAATGATAAAGATATTGTTAAAAAGATTGTAGATTGGTACCCACTCAATTACAGAAAAGGACACAAGAATTGGTACACAGATCAGTTAAAATTAAAAAAATATGTTTCAAAATTTGATAAAAAATTTAAAAATAAAGTCATTTTTTTTAATGATCAAACTTTACATTTTAATCGAATAGATAGGGACGAAATAAAAAGTGTTATTTTCAACTTAGAAAACAAAAAAGTTGAGTATACAGATTATCACATGCCTATTCCATATAAACAATATAAAGATGTAATTGAGAAGATTTATAATTTGTCAATTCAAAATGGATATATTTAAAAAAAACATTAAAGAAGCAGTAAGAATTTTCTTCGACTTTATTTTAGTTTTAATATTCTTTTTCAAACCAGCACTTAACAATAAAGATTTTTTATTAATTACTGGTTCTGACTCAACCCACTTTAATAGTCTTGTTAATTTGCTAAATTCTTTAAAAAAGTATGAGAAAAAGATGGAAGTTTTAATAATTAATTTAGGTTTGTCTAAAGATGAAATAGATTTTTTAAAAGAAAATTTTATATATCCAATAAAAGATTTTGATTTTGTAAACAGTCCTGATTTTGTTAGTTCAAGGGATAAACATAATAAACTTGGTTCTTATGCATGGAAACCTATTTCAATTTTTAATGAGTTTAATACTACTTCAAAAAATATCCTTTGGCTTGATGCAGGGTGTTTAATAAACAAAAAACTTTCTCTGATTAAATCAATTATTAGAAAAAATGGTTTTTATTCTCCACAGAGTTCTGACGATATTGAAAAATGGACTCATAAGAAGGCACTAAGATTGCTTAAAGCACCTGATTCAATATTAAAAAAAAGAAATATTAGTGGAGGTATCGTTGGATTTGCAAAAAATTCTAAAAAAATTTCAAAATTGTTAGAAGAATGGTATTTAAATTCAATTGATAAAGATATAATAGCGCCTGAAGGAAGTTCACGAATGAATCACAGACAAGATCAAGCAATTTTGTCTGTATTGCTGCATAAATTTGAACTTTCTAATTTAACACCGAGAACTCATAAAATTTTTGGTATTTTAAAGCATCAAGATGATGAAAAAGACAACTATTTACAATAAAATTAATTCAAATAGAATTAAATCTAACTATGAATAAGATCTCAAGTTATTTCTATAAAAGTCACTCAAGAGAAATAAATAAATATATAAAAAGTGATTCAGAATATATTAATGTTGTAAATTATAGTTCTAACATTCCTGAACATATGTTCAAAAATCTAATTAAGGTTTCTGAAGACATGAATATTAAAGAAGCTTTGAGTAAAAATTCAAATACCAAAAAATATGATTTGATAATTCTTACAGATATATTTGAATTGAGTGATGATATTTACAGTTCT